>Ga0335081_10000692_pt1 | contig 55287 bp, 57 predicted proteins | sample Lox_Sample_35_FD_206713 | JGI IMG/M metagenome (GOLD analysis project Ga0335081, IMG submission 206713) | Soil microbial communities from Loxahatchee National Wildlife Refuge, Florida, United States - Lox_Sample_3.5 | ecosystem: Environmental > Terrestrial > Soil > Wetlands | place: USA...
TAATAGCTCCGTAATACCTCTCCGTCCTGCAACCGCCGGCACTCAGCAGTGATTTTGCGGGGCTCTTCGTGGCACGACAAAGTCGCGCCTTCCAAATGACTGGCGCGGCACGAAAATGCCGCGATTGCGACCGAAAAAGCGGCATGGGTGGCAAGGGCTCAACGACAATTGGTTCACCAACAATTCGGCGCTGCGCAGCTTTGTTGGCCGCGCTTGTTTGTTTCGCGCCCCTTGCCGCCGCGGCGCAGGCGCAAAATCTGCAGTCACCAGGTTCACAGTCACCAAGTCTGATGTCGCCGCAGCCGCCGGCGCTGACGCCGGGCACCGGGTTGCCCGCCACCGGCTCGCCCGGCGCGACCATCGCCAATCCGGTGCCGCTTGGACCGTCAACCGCGGAGCCGATGACCCAGGCGGTGCCGATCGTGCCGGCCGGCCGCGTGGCGCTCGCGGTCGCCGCCCGTTACGGCCGGGACGCGCCCGCCATCGTCGGCGGCCTGATCTGGCGCGTCTATGCCGCCAAGCCCGATCCGACGGGCGTGTTCCGCCTGATCAAGGAAGACCGCAGCGCGGCGCCGACCTTCGTGCTGCCGCCCGGAAACTATGTCGTGCACGCGAGCTTGGGTCTCGCCAGCACCGCCAAGGCGATCCAGCTGCGCACCGACACTGTCCGCGAGACCTTCGAGATTCCCGCCGGCGGCGTCCGCCTCGAAGGCCGCGTCGGCGACGTGCGCATTCCGACCGGACAGATTTCATTCGACGTCTATCCGGGCAGCCAATTCGACACGTCGAACCGCCGGCCGCTGGCGCAGAACGTGCTCACCGGCGACGTCGTGCTCTTGCCCGAGGGCACTTATTACATCGTGTCGAACTACGGCGACGCCAATTCAGTGGTGCGCTCCGACGTGCGCGTGCAGGCCGCCAAGCTCACCGACATCGTCGTCACCCATCGCGCCGCGGTGCTGACCTTCAAGCTGGTGAGCGAGAAGGGCGGGGAGGCGCTCGCCAATACGCAATGGACCGTGCTGACGCCGGGCGGCGACACCATCAAGGAATCGATCGGCGCCTTCCCGCGCGTCGTGCTCGCCGAAGGCGACTACCACCTGATCGCGCGCAACTCGGGCCGCAGCTATCAGCGCGACTTCAAGGTCTCGAGCGGCGTCGACGGCGAGGTCGAGGTTTTGGCGCGGTGATTGCGCCGGCACGCGTCATCTAAAAATCTTCACGCCGCCTTCTTCACGCGCGCCACGTCGGGCGGCACCGCTTCGTCGGCGAGCATCTTCAGCGCTGCGTCGAGCGGCATGGTCTCTTGCTTGTCGCTGCCGAGGCGGCGGATCGAGACGGTGCGCTCGCCGGCTTCCTTGCGGCCGACCACGAGCAGCACCGGCACCTTCGCCAGCGAGTGCTCGCGGACCTTGTAGTTGATCTTCTCGTTGCGCAGATCGTCGGTGACACGAAGCCCGAGGCGCTGCGCCGCGGCGATCGCCTCGCGGGCATAATCGTCGGCGTCCGAGGTGATGGTGGCGATCACCGCCTGCAGCGGCGACAGCCACAGCGGCAGATGGCCGGCATAGTGCTCGATCATGATGCCGGTGAAGCGCTCGAGCGAGCCGAACATGGCGCGATGCAGCATCACCGGCGTCACCTTGTCGGAGTGCTCGTCGATATAGAACGCGCCAAGCCGGCCCGGCATGTTGAGGTCGACCTGCACGGTGCCGCATTGCCAGTCGCGGCCGATGGCGTCGCGCAGCACGTATTCGAGCTTCGGCCCGTAGAACGCGCCTTCGCCCTTGTTCAGCGTCCACGGCCGCCCCGAGGCTTTGAGCGCCTGCATCAAGGCGGCTTCGGCCTTGTCCCATGCCGCGTCGTCGCCGATCCGCTTATCCGGTCGGTCGGAGAATTTGATGCGCACGTCGTCGAAGCCGAAATCCTGGTAGATCGACAGGATCAGGTCGTTGCCCTTGATGACTTCCTCGGCGATCTGCTGCTCGGTGATGAAGATATGCGCGTCGTCCTGGGTGAACGCGCGCACCCGCATCAGGCCGTGCAGCGCGCCGGACGGCTCGAAGCGGTGCACCTTGCCGAACTCGGCGATCTTGAACGGCAGGTCGCGGTAGGACTTCAGGCCATTCTTGAAGATCTGGATGTGGCCCGGGCAGTTCATCGGCTTGATGACGAAGGTGCGCTCGTCCTCCTGGCGGGGTTGCACCAAAAACATCCCTTCACGAAACGTCGCCATATGCCCCGATGCCACCCACAGCGATGAATCGATCAGCTGCGGCGCGTTGACTTCGAGATAGCCGGCCGCGGCTTGGCGGCGGCGGATATAGTTCTCCAGCGTCTGGAACAGCGTCCAGCCCTTTGGATGCCAGAACACCGAGCCGGGCGCTTCTTCCTGAAAATGGAACAAATCCATCTCGCGGCCGAGCCGGCGATGGTCGCGTTTCTCCGCCTCTTCTATTTGCTTCAGGTAAGCGTCGAGCTCTTCCTGCTTGGCGAACGCGGTGCCGTAGATGCGCGACAGCATTTCGCGGTTGGAATCGCCGCGCCAATAGGCGCCGGCCACCTTCATCAGCTTGAAGGCGTTGCCGACCCTGCCGGTCGAGGTCATGTGCGGGCCACGGCACAGATCGAACCAGTCGCCCTGCTTGTAGATCTTGATCTGCTGGTCTTCCGGGATGGCGTCGACCAGCTCGACCTTGAACTGCTCGCCCATGTCGCCGAACACGCGCTTGGCCTCGTCGCGCGACCACACTTCCTTGGTGAAGGTTTTGTCGCGGCCAATGATCTCCCGCATCTTCTTCTCGATGGCGGGCAGATCTTCCGGCGTGAACGGCTCGTTGCGGAAGAAATCGTAGTAGAAGCCGTTCTCGATCACCGGCCCGATGGTGACTTGCGTGCCCGGCCACAGCGACTGCACCGCTTCGGCGAGCACGTGGGCGGCGTCGTGGCGAATGAGCTCGAGCGCGCGCGGGTCGTCGCGGGTCAGAAACTCGATCTTGGCGTCGCGATCGATGGGATCGCTCAGATCCGCAAGCTTGCCGTCGAGCGCCATGGCGACCGTGCGCTTGGCCAGCGACGGCGAAATGCCCTTGGCGATGTCGAGGCCGGTGGTGTTTTCCGGATAGTCCCGACGCGCGCCGTCGGGAAAGGTCACGGCGACCATCTTTAGCTCCTGTTGCTCACTCGCTGCCTACGGGTGCGGCGTAAGCGGATTCCAAGCGCTCAAATAGCGCAAATGGCGTGAACGGCAAATACCGTCGTCATGCCGGCTGCGCCGGCGCCTTCGCCCGTCGCGATCAGGGCGGCCCTTTGATGCTGAACCGCGTGGTCGGCGGCGGCACCGTGGTCACTTCGCTGACGCTCCAGCCCTGGGCGTCGCCGAGCGCATGGCCCACGGTCTCCTTGTCGCCCGCGACCAGCAGCATGTGCGGCTGCTGGTCGACGATCTCGACGCCGCGCGCGCGCAGCCGGCCCGCGACCTTCTCGACCGCGTCGGCGTCGGGTCGGTTGCTGTGCACGACCACGCGGCTTGCCATGACCGACAGTTCCTCTAGGGGGCGGGCAGGCCAAACCCTTCAAAGTCGCGGCCAAACCCTTCCGGCTTGCACTTTGAATATAGGAGCTCCTTCAACTGCCGGGAACGGTCGGCGCCCTGAGTTTGGCGGAGCCCGGCATTAGTCGCGAGCAGAAAGGCGGCAAATCCGGTCACGGCCGGACAGGCCATCGACGTGCCGCTCATCGATCCGTGCCCTTGTCCCGGCAACGTCGACACGATCTCGACGCCGGGGCCGGTGATGTCGACCTGTGGACCGATATTGCTGAAGTCAGCGATGAAATCCTTGTTGCCGGTGCCGCCCTTGGGATCGGCTATATCGCTGGTGCCGATGGAATCATCCGGAAAGGTGCCGGCGCGGCCCATGGCCGATACGGCGACGGATTCCGTCAGCGCCGCCGGGAACGACACCGCCGAGCGGTTGTCGTTGCCGGCCGCAACGATGACGACGACGCCTGCCTCCAGTGCGCGTTCGATGGCGGCCTCGACGAGGTCGTCCTTCTGCGGACCGCCGAGGCTCATATTGATGATGTCGCAGTGATCGGCGACGGCGGCATCGATGGCCTTGGTGATATCGAAGTTGCTGGCGCCGCCGCCGGCGTCGGGAAAGACGCGATAGGCGCGCAACGTCGCGCCGGGCGCGACGCCGCGGAAGCCGCTCGCCGTGCCGCGGCCGGCGACGATGCCGGCGACATGGGTGCCGTGCTCGCCTTCCGACAGGGCCGGCCGCCAGTTCGCCGCGGCCGCCGGATCGGCGCGCACCTCGTCGCTGACGCAATTCAGCCCGCCCGCGACATTGGGCAGATCGGGGTGCGTGCCGTCGACGCCGCTGTCGATGATAGCGACCGTCACGCCGCTGCCGGCGGTCACGGGCAAGGCGGCGTAGAACTGCGGCAGCAGCAGGATCGGATCTTCGACGTTGACGGGCTGAAGCTTCAACGACGATTGCCGCGCGCCCGTCGTATTCGCGGCGAAGTGACCCCAATAGCCCGCGGGGGCGTACACATAGACGCGTTCGAGCGCGGCATTGGGCGCAAGCCCGCTCAGGGTAGCGCGGCCGTTGGCGCCGGTCGTGCCTTCCGCTCCGGCGCGGCTGGCGAAGTCGGTGAAGGCCACCATGTGGGCGCCTTTGACCGGCCGGCCGTTGGTCTGATCGGTGACGGTGATCTGGAGCGAGGTGGTCGCCGGTGCCGCGGCGGCGACGGCGCTCAGCCTCGTGGCGCTGCGCCCGGACTTCTTCGGCTTCGCCTTCGCTCTCCCCGTTGCCTTCACCGCCGGGCGCATATGGGTGCGGAAACGCTGCCACTGCCGATGGTAGAACACCTCGGGCACGATCTTCAGACCGGGAACGTTCAAGCGCAAACTGAGCTCGGCTTCCGGCCCCATGGTCACGAGCTTCGGTCCGTCGTCGCGGATCGAATCCAGCACCTGCATTTCCGGAGCCGCAGTGGCGGCGGTGGCGGCGAGCCCGGCGACCGCGGGGCGGGCCGCTAATTTGACCGACTGAGCGCTCGGTTGGAAGTTCGCCCGGGTCAGGACCGGATCGTGAAGACCCGCGGTCGCCATGAGAATGTACCGCCGCCGCGGTGCACCGCCTTTCTTCCCCGTTGTGGTCTTTGCCATTGTCGCCTCCCGATACGCTTTACGCGTCAAACTCCAGCCCAGCATGGAATAGCCGGCGGGCGCCTGCAACCAAAAATTATGTGACGAAATAATGCACCCGTACGCCGATCGGCGCGGGACCGCGCCGCGCGCGGCCGGAGCTTTAATCGATGGGCGTGGTTAACGTGCAAAGGCCATTCCGCGCCACAATTCGACGGCATCGCCACGCAAATTCAGATTGTGGCAGGCAATTGCGGCGGCGCCGCCCAAGAATCATCGAATCGAAATCACAGGGTCGCCCCATTGCCCGCCGAGCGTCGCCCCCAAGTCCGCGCGGCAAACGCGTCTCGTAATCAAACGCGTGCCACTCAAAAATCGCGGCAAGGGTGAGCGTCGAACGTTGCGGGCTGAGACGCGCGTTGTGTGTGTGGCGTCAGGTCAGTCCGCGTCGGGGATCGATCATGCAGGGGGGCTTGCGGTGGCCGAAGCGGCCATTTCAGGTAATGTGCGTACTGGTCGCGGTCGGTCTGACCGCAGGCTTTTCCTTGCCGTACGGATTTGCCGCCCATCCGGGCGCGCGGCCGCTACCCGATAAGCCGTACCTCGGCACGCTCGGCGAACGGCTGAACGGCAATACGATCGCCATCGTCTCGGGCAATCCCAACGCCACGTATCTGACGATCGCCTACGACATGTCGGACGTGCTCGACGACGGCGAGAACTTTCGCATCCTGCCGGTGATCGGCAAGGGCGGCGGCCAGAACATCCGCGACGTGCGCTTCCTCAAGGGTGTCGATCTCGGCATCACGCAGTCGATCATCCTCAACCAATTCCGCCAGAGCAACGAGATCGGCTCGATCGACGACAAGATCGTCTACATCACCAAGCTGTTCAACGAAGAGATGCACGTCGTGGTGCGCGCCGATTCCGGCATCAATTCGCTCGCGCAGCTCGACGGCAAGAAGGTCAATTTCAGCGACATCGGCAGCGGCAGCCAGCTGTCGAGCCGCGACGTCTTCCAGCGGCTCAATATCCATCCGCAGGAAGTCAATATGGGGCAGGGCGACGCGCTCGAAAAACTGAAAAAAGGCGAGCTCGCGGCGACGCTCTTGATCGCCGGCAAGCCGACCGGCGCCATGGGCAAGCTGCGCGCAAGCGATGGCTTCAAGTTCGTGCCGGTGTCGTTCGCAAAGCCGCTGCAGGCCGACTACCTGCCGGCGGTGCTCGGCCACGGCGACTATCCCGGTATGGTCGAGGACGGTCACGACGTCGAGACGATTGCGGTCAGCGCCGTGCTGATCGCGTTCAACTGGCCGAAGGACTCCGACCGTTACCGGCGCATCGCCAAGTTCGTCGACGTGTTCTTTCCAAAGCTCGGCGAATTGCAGAAGCCGCCGCACCATCCGAAATGGCGCGAGACCAATCTCGCCGCGGTGCTGCCGGGCTGGAACCGGTTTCCCGAGGCTGACGCCTGGCTCGCGCAAAATCGCGCGGCCCAACCGGCAGCGGCGGCGACCCGCCAGGACTTCAACGCATTTCTCGCCACCCAACGGCCCGGTGCCACCGAAGCGTCCGTCAGCGGGCCGGAGCGCGAGCAACTGTTCCAGCAGTTTCTGCAGTGGCAGGCCAAACAACAGCACTAATGATGGAGCAAGGACTTTAGTTTTTGTAACCGTCGGAGATTGAAAGCACGGAGGCGTTCATGAGTTCTCCGATCCACCATGCTGAAGACGTCGATGCCGAGCTGGTTTATGCGCCGCCTTGGGCGCGCGAAGGCGGCCGAAGGGAACGCGCGCCACTGCGCCCGGCCGCCGCTTTAATCGAAGCGCCGGCGGAGGGGCTGAGGAGCCGCGCCGACCGGCCGTTCAGCGGCGATCTCGCCATGGCGAAGCTGCAGCGCCAGATGGCGCTCGCGCCGGATGCCATTCCGGAGCCGCCGTTCGACGACCGCGAGCGGCTGTGGCCGATCGCGCTGCGGCTGCTCGGCGTGGCCGCCGTCGCGGCGGCCGTGGCGTGGCTCGCGGTGACCTTGCCGCAAGCGCGACAGACTCGCGGCGAGGCGGCGCAGCCGGACGCGCCCGCGACGTCGGTTGCGGTGAAAAACGAAAGTCCCGATCCGCTGCGCGCGCCGGAGGCAGTCGGACTGCTGGTGCAGCACGGTCTTACTGCGACCGCCATGCCGACGGAGACCGTCGCGTTGGCCACGCCGCCGGCGACACAACCCGCGCCGGTTCCGATCATCGCGGTGCCGCCGGCGACCGAAGCTCCGCCCCCGCCTTCGCCGCCGGCGCCGAAAGCGCTGCAGCTTGCCGCCGACGAGGTCGCGACGCTGGTCAAGCGCGGCAAGGACGCGCTCGGGAGCGGCGATCTCGCCGCGGCGCGGCTTTTGCTGCGGCGCGCCGCCGAAGCCGGCAACGCCGACGCCGCCATGGCGCTCGGCGCCACGTTCGATCCGCTGGTGATCCGCCGCATGGGCGCGATCGGCGCCGAACCGGACGCCGCGCGCGCCCGGCAGTGGTACCAAAAGGCGGTCGATCTCGGCTCGACGGCGGCCGCGCAGCCGCTCGCCAATCTCGAGGCGGCGGCCAAGCAGTAGCGATCAGGCCGCGCCGGCGCTTTGATCGTTCACGCCGCGCCAGCGGCCGTAGCGCCACGGCAGATACCAGCGCGCGCCGTCTGCCGAGGCGCTGGGCACGAAGTCCAAGCCCGACGTGCCCCAGGGATGGCAGCGCAGCAGCCGCGCCAGCGTCATCCAGCCGCCGGCCCACAGCCCGAACCTTTCCAGCGCCTGGTCGGCGTAGTCGGAACATGTCGGCAGATGGCGGCAATGAAAGCCGACCAGCGGCGAAAGCGTCAGCCGATAGATCTTCACCAGGCCGCGGCCGGCGAGGCGCGGGCTGCGGCGGGACGCGTCGAATAGATCATCGAGGTGCATGGCGCTGCACCCGAGCCCTATGACGCCGCCGGTTCGGCGCCGCGCTTCTTCTCGATTTGGCCGATGGCGTCGACCACCGCGTCGAAGGTGAGCATGGTCGAGGCGTGGCGCGCCTTATAGTCGCGCACCGGCTCGAGCACGGCGATGTCGGCCCACTTGCCGTTCTGCGGCGGCGCGCCGTTCTCCTTCAGCATCTTGCGTACGGTCTCGCGCAGCGCACGCAGCTCGTCGGCTTTGGCGCCGACGATGTTGCGCGCCATGATCGACGACGAGGCCTGGCCGAGGGCGCAGGCTTTCACTTCGTGGGCAAAATCCGTCACCGTGTCGCCGTCCATTTTCAGGTCGATGGTGACGGTCGAACCGCACAGCTTGGAAAGTGCCGTGGCGCTGGCATCCGGGTTCGGCAGCCGGCCGATCCGCGGGATGGTCCCGGCAAGCTCGATGATGCGGCGGTTATAGACCTCGTTGAGCATGGCAGGACTGCGGATTTACCTCGATTCGAGGCGGATTTGTTGTCTAAAGGCACCGATCGACTATATAGGCGCTGGCGCAGCCGAAATGAAGTTCGGCCGGCGGACCGCCGCGAGCATTCGGGCCGGCCCGCCGCGCCATGGGAGAGCCAATGGACGCCGCTACCAAGCAACGGTCTACGCCGCTGATCGACCACGTGCATGCAACGCCGGCGCCGGTCGATGAGCGGCCCTCGCGCGCGGACGCGGAAGCCGCCGTCCGTACGCTCATCGCCTATATCGGCGACGATCCGGTACGCGAAGGCCTGCAGGCGACGCCCAAGCGCGTGATCGCTGCGCTCGACGAATTGCATCGCGGCTACCGCGAAGTGCCGGCGGACGCGCTCAAGCGCACCTTCGGCGAGACCGAGCCCTACGAGGATTTCGTGCTGCTGCGCGACATCGCCTTCACATCGCATTGCGAGCACCACATGATGCCGTTCTACGGCAAGGCCCATGTGGCCTACCGGCCGGTCGAGCGCGTGGTCGGGCTGTCGAAGCTCGCGCGTCTCGTCGACGTCTATGCGCGCCGCCTGCAGACCCAGGAGCAGCTCACCTCGCAGGTCGCCTCCGCGATCGACGACGTGCTCAAGCCGCTCGGCGTCGCCGTACTGATCGAGGCCGAGCACACCTGCATGTCGGTTCGCGGCGTCGGCAAGCCTGGCGTCTCCACCGTGACGACGCGCTTTCTCGGCACGTTCCGCGACAGCCCCGAGGACCAGATGCGCTTCGTCACGCTGGTGCGCGGCGTAGCGGCGGGCGGCTGAAGCGCGATGATTCCAGATCGATTCGAAGCCGATCTGCGCTTTTCTTCACCTCACCCCGGAGGGGAGAGGTCGAGCGAGCGCAGCGAGCGAGGTGAGGGGGCTCGGATGCCTCAGATTTTTCTCGAACTTCCGAACCCCCTCGCCCCAACCCTCTCCCCTGCGGGGAGAGGGAGCTTTAAAGGCCGCGCAAGGTAGCGCGCCGTGCCGGATCAAAAACCATTCGTCTCGCCCGGATCGAGCGCCGACCTCGAGGAAGGCTTAGGCCTGACGCCGAAGTTCGACGCCGCCGGGCTCGTTACCTGCGTCGCGACCGACGCGGCTTCGGGCGACGTGCTGATGGTCGCCCACATGAATGCCGAGGCGCTGGCGAAAACCATCGCGAGCGGCGAGGCTTGGTATTTTAGCCGCTCGCGGGCGGCGCTGTGGAAGAAGGGCGAGACTTCCGGCCATACCCAGCGCGTCGTCGAGATGCGCATCGACTGCGACCAGGATGCGGTGTGGATCAAGGTCGAGCAGGTGGCAGGCGCCTGCCACACCGGCCGTCGCTCGTGCTTTTACCGCGCAGTGCCTCTCGGCCAACAGGGTGGCGCGGTCAAGCTCGAATTTCGCGACGAACGCGTGTTCGATCCGAAGGCGGCGTATCGAGCGAAGGACTAGGCGCGTGTCGTCATGGGGCTCGGGTTGTCCGCTTTACGCCGGTGAGTTCAACCGGTCGACGCAACATCACTCGCGGGGATATTGGCCGACTTCCGCTTGGTGCGAATTGGGTCGATTTGACCCCACAGGGATCTCGACGGTCTGGCGTGGTCGCTCGAAGGAGGCTTGATCTGAATCAATTTCTATCGCGCCGTCCCGGTCATATTCGTGCTGTTAGCTGAGCCGGGTGGACCCCTTCTCCCAGCCACCCCAAACCGCCCGGGCAAAGCCGCTAACGCGTGAGTGCAGTGCCAGAGACCCAAGCCGCGTGCCGCGTCCGGCGCGGCTTGGGGGCTCATCATAAAGCGCTCGGACGTGCCGGATTTAGAGCGGCCTGGAAGGCCTCGCCTATAGAGTTCCGAAGAATGATCAACAATTCACGCCACGCGTGGGGATGGCCGGCCATCCTCATGCATTGGATTGGTGCTTTGCTGATCCTCCTGCTCCTTGGTCACGGCTGGTGGATGACCCATCTTGCACCTCGGCCGGACCGTCTTGCCCATTATGCCGGCCACGCCGGGCTCGGCTACGATTTTCTGGCGCTCCTGATCCTGCGGCTGTTATGGCGCTGGACGCATGCCGTGCCGGACCTGCCCCACGACAGCAAGCCATGGGAGCGGGTCGCTGCTCAGGCCGGTCACGCTTCCCTGTACGTCCTGATGCTCGTCTCGGCATTCACCGGATGGGCATTGGCTGGCACCTTCGGCAAGCCACTCAACAGAGATGCCTTCGGCATACCCGTGCCATCGATTTTCGTGAGTCAGGATCGGGCGATGCATGGACTGTTCGAAAGCTCGCACAGCATGCTTTCATACGCGTTGGCAGCGCTCGTTATCGTCCATGTTGGCGGCGCGCTCCGTCATCGTTTCATCAAGCACAATGACGTGCTGCGGCGTATCTGGTTCGGCTTCAAGACCGCCTGACCGGTGAAGGCCAAGGCGCTTGAGATGGATCTGCGCCCTGATCAGTTTTTCTTCGGCGCGCCTTGCGCCAAGAGGCGCTGCGCGCGGACGAGATGCGGGCGGTCGTACATGACGCCGCCGATGCCGACGACGCCGGCGCCAGGGTTCGACGCAAACGCATCGACGATCGCTTGCGCCTGCGCAAGCGCCGCCGGGCTCGGCGTGAACACCGCGTTGATGATCGGGACTTGCGCCGGATGGATCGCCATCTTGCCGACAAAGCCGTCGCGGCAGGCCTCCTCGCATTCGCGGCGAAAGCCTTCGCGGTTCCGGAAATCGACATAGACGGTGTCGAACGCCGGCACGGTCGCGGCCGCGGCACCGGCGAGGCACAACACGCGCGCCAAGCGGTAGGGATCGAGGAAACGACCTGTCGCGTCGCGGTTGGCCTGCGCGCCAAGCTCGGCGGACAGGTCCTCGGCGCCCCAGGTCAAACCCATCAGCCGCGCGCTTGCCCCGGCAAAGGTGCCGGCGACGAACAGCGCTGCCGCGGTCTCGGTCGCGAGCGCGAGAATTTTAACGTGCCCGTCGGGCAGGCCGTTGATCGCTTCTCGGACCGCGAGCTTGGCGTCGGCATGCACGACGGAGGCGCCGCCTTCGGCCTTCGGCAGCATGATGGCGTCGGGCTTTGCGGGGACGATAGCGTCGAGATCGGCGTCGGTAAGCCCGGTCTGCAGGCCGTTGATACGGACCAGAAGATAAGGCCGCCCCGCTGCCGCCGTCGCCTCTTTCAGAAACGCCGCAGCACTTTGCCGCGCGGCCGTCTTGCCGTCGTAGGCGATCGAATCCTCCAGATCGACGATTAGCGCGTCGGCGCCGCTCGTCATCGCCTTATCGAGTTTTTTGGCGCTGTCGGCAGGAACAAACAGGAGCGAGCGCATCACGCCTCGATTAAACCTTCGGTGACCACGATCGCCGGACCGCCGACGGTCGCCGAGGCCAGCGCTCCGCCGCGCATGGTGACGCCGAGCTCGATCAAGCTCGGCCGGCCCATCTCGAAGCCCTGCTCGATGACGAAGCGATGCTCGCCGTCGCCGAGCTTCAGTGCGCTCGCGCAGAAGCCCGAGAAGGCGGCTGCCGCCGAGCCGGTCGCTGGATCCTCGCGCACGCCGAGCCGCGGCGCAAACATGCGGGCATGAAAGCTGTGCGCCTTATCCAACGTCTCGCGGCAGAACAAGAACGCGTTGGTCGAACCGCCGGTCTCGAACGCCGCGTTCCATTGCGCGTCTTCGATGCGGCTGCGGCGGACGGCGTCGATGCTGCGCACGGGCACGAAAGTAAACGCATTGCCGACCGACCACTTCGACGGCCCGTGCCCGTCGAAGCCGATATCGCCGGCGGCAAGGCCAAGCGCCGCCGCGATCGCTTCGCGGCTCGCCGGCGTGCCGCCTTGCTGCGGCAGCGCCGGGATGACGAAGCTCGCGCGGCCGCGGTCGTCGCTTTCGGGCATGACGCGGCATTTCACCGGGCCGATTTTCTCTTCGAGCACGACGTCGCTGCCGGCGCCGCGGCGCAATGCCAGCGCCAATGCCGTGCCGATGGTCGGATGACCGGCAAACGCAAGCTCCGTTCCCGGCGTGAAAATGCGCGCCCGCGCCGTGCCGCCGGCCTCGGGCTTGAGCACGAACACCGTCTCCGGGTGGCTGAATTCGCGCGCCACCGCCTGCATGGTCGCGCCGTCGACGCCGTCGGCATCGAACACCACGGCAAGCGGATTGCCGGCAAACCGGGTTGCCGTGAAGACATCTAGGGTTGCGAAATTGAGCTTCATTGCATTAGTCCGCAGCCTTTGGCGGCGCATATCCTTTCGGCGCTTCCTGCATCAGGGCCAAGGTATGGCCGTCGGGGTCTTGGAAGAAGGCCATCCACAGGTCGTGGTCGTCCATCTTGGCGATCAAATGTGGCGTGCTGTCGAAGGCAAGACCGCGCTTTTTGAGCTCGGCGACGGCGAGCGCGATATCGGCGCAGCGAAAATAAATGCAGCCGGTGTGCGTCACGGTTTCCGGATGGCTGGTTTTTTCGAGCAGCAGCCGGACGCCGGCGCAATCGAAGAACGTCAGATTGCCGAAGCGGTAGAGCTTTCGCAGCCCGAGCACTTTTTCATAAAACGCCTCCGCCCGATCGACGTCGAGAACCGGCAGCGCGATCTGGCCGATCTGGCTGATATTGAGCTGCATGGCGTCGCTTCGGTCGTCGACTTGGATCGTCTATTTGGGCCGCATCAGGATAAAAGCCTGGCGACGGCATTCGGCCACCAGCTTGTTGTCCTGATTGTAGGCGCGATGATGAAACTCGACGATGCCGGCGCCGGGCCGCGACCTCGATTCGCGCTTGCCGATCACTTCGGTGCTGCAGTGGACCGTATCGCCCTCGAACAAAGGATGCGGAAATTTCACTTCCGTCATGCCGAGATTGGCGATGGTGGTGCCGACCGTCATGTCGGAGACCTGGATGCCGATCATCAGGCCGAGCGTGAACAGCGAATTCATCAGCGGCTGGCCCCACTCGGTCTCCTGCTCGCAGAAGTGCCGGTCGATATGCAGCGGCTGCGGGTTGAGCGTCATGTTAGAGAACAGCATGTTGTCCATCTGCGTGACGGTGCGCGTGTAGCGGTGCTCGGTGACCTCGCCGGGGACGAAATCCTCGAAGTAGAGCCCGCCGCGCTTGTGCCGGACCGCCGCCTGTTGGGTCATGGTTGGCCTCCGCAACTGAAGTTCCCATTAAGCCCTCGTTTACCATAATCGTTAATCATTCCTGAGTCCGGTGGGAGCCGGGCGAGGGAGTTTGGCAATGCTGGTCGATCCCAGCAGTTCCGCCGCGGGCTCGACCGTGACCGGCGCCATTCGGCAGGCGTCGCAGGCCACCGGCACGAGCTTCAATTATCTATTGGCGACGGCGCAGGTGGAGTCGGGCTTGAACCCGCAGGCCGGCGCCTCGACGTCGTCGGCGCGCGGCCTGTTCCAGTTCATCGAGCAGACCTGGCTCGGCACTCTCAAGCAATCCGGCGCCGCGCTGGGCTACGGCCGCTATGCCGACGCCATTAGCCGCACCTCATCGGGGCACTATCAGGTGAACGACCTGAACATGCGCGCCGAGATTCTCAAGCTGCGCCACGATCCGACCGCGAACGCAGTGATGGCGGGCGCCTTCACCAAGTCCAACGCCGATTATCTCGCCGCCAAGCTCGGGCGCCAGCCGAGCGAGGGCGAACTCTACATTGCGCACTTTCTCGGCGCCGGCGGCGCGTCGCGCCTGATATCGCTTGCCGCCGCCAATCCGAGCGCCAAAGCCGCGGATTATTTCCCGCACGCGGCAAACGCCAATCCATCGATCTTTTTCGATCGCGCCACGCGCGCGCCGCGCAGCCTCGCCCAGGTGCGTGACGTCCTGGTCGCGCGCTATGACGTGGCGCGGACGCGGCCGAGCGATGCGGTGCGCGCGGCGCAAGCCGCCGATGCGCCGAAGGTCGCCAGCGTGCCGCGTCCACCCGCGGCCATAGCCGGGCCTTTGGACCTCACCGGCTTCTTGGGTGCGAGCCCGCCAGCCGCCGCTTCGGCGAGTGCGGCGCCGGTGCGCGCGGCGGCGACTCAGCCGGTGCCGGATACGGCCGGCATGACCACGGCGTTTGCCGCGGCGACGCAGCCGACGCCAACGGCCGTCCAGGCGAATCGCATTTTCCACGGCCTGTTCCAGGACACCGACCGCGCTGCGCCGGTCGCCGCCATGGTCAGCCAGCTCTGGACCACGCCGAACGCGTTGCCGGAGACTTCCGGCACGCCGGGCCAGCCGCCGCGGCGCGACATGCGCAGCCTGTTCAGCGATTCCGGCGAGGGCGCCTGACCGGCGCGCCCGCTTAACGTTTCGGCAACCTTCGCAAACATTTATGGTGAACGCTTTGTTAAGGCCGTGCCGGTTAACTTCGGCGGCCTCATGATCGCGCCACTCGAAAGCGACCGATGATCGTCCGCCAGTTCCTCCAATGGGTGCGCACTGCGCCGGCCGGCGAACGGGCCGAGGCGAGCAGCGCCTTGGCGCGGGCGTATCTTTATTCCGATCTCACGGCCGACGATTGCGGCGCTGCCGAGGGCGCGATGCTGATGCTGCTCGACGATCCGTCGCCGCTGGTGCGGCGCTCGCTCGCCGACGCGCTGGCCGCAAGCCCGAACGCGCCGCCCGCCATCATCTTCGCGCTCGCCGCCGATCAGCCGAGCATCGCGGCGCCGGTGTTGGCGCTGTCGCCGCTGTTCGTCGATGCTGACCTGGTCGACGCAGCCGCAACCGGCGGGCCAATGATCCAAGCCGCCGTCGCCAGCCGTGCCGCCTTGCCGCGCTCGGTCGCGGCCGCGATCGCCGAGGTCGGCACCGCGGAAGCCTGCCTGCTGCTCCTTGAGAATCACGACGCCGATGTCGCGCCACTGTCGATGGACCGCATCGCCGAGCGCTTCGGTCATCTCGCCGCGATCCGCGAAGCGCTGCTGATGCGTGCCGACCTGCCGGCGGCGACGCGCCAGACGCTGGTCGCCAAATTGTCGGAGACGCTCGCTGGATTCGTCGCCGGGTGTGAGTGGCTCGATCTCGCCCACGCGCAGCGCATCGCGCGCGAGGCTTGCGAGAAGGCAACCGTCGCCATTGCCGCCGACAGCGCGACCTCGGAAATGGGACCGCTCATCCGCCATCTGCGCCTGACCGGGCAACTCACCGCCGGTCTGATTTTGCGGGCGCTTCTGTCCGGCAACGTCGTGCTGTTCGAGGAGGCGCTTGCCGAATTGGCCAACCTGCCGGTGGCGCGCGTGTCCGGCCTGGTGCACGACCGCGGCACTGCGGGCTTGCGGGCGCTGTTCGACAAGGCCGCCTTGCCGCGCGCAACGTTCCCCGCCTTCCAGGAGGCGGTTCAGGCCATGCGCGAAGGCGGCTTTGTCAGCGAGCCGGGCAGGGCGGCGCGGCTGAAGCGGCGGATGATCGAGCGCGTGTTGACGCGCTGCGAGGACATGGATCTCGGCGAGCTCGAGCCGCTGCTCACGCTCTTGCGCCGCTTTGCCACCGAAGCCGCGCGCGAGGAAGCGCGGCTGTTCTGCGACGAGCTGGTGGCGGAATCGACCGAGCTCGAGGATCGATCGGTCGCCGCTTAGCGCATGATCCGGAAAGAGCCTGCCCACACTTGATGCCCGGTGGAAACCGGCTTTCTGACCAAGCCCGCGGGCCGCGCAGTCACTACTGGTAGGACAATCGACATACCCTGGGCAGGCGGCATTGGTCGAAAATAACGCATCGCCTCATTTCAGCCGATCATTTGCTGCGGCGCACAAAGCAGCTCGCCATGTCGCTTTTGGCACGCTGCGGCGCTCATGTAGCAGGCATGATTGCGCAACTTCTTGGCCAGGATTCGCTAGGCGCCGCTACAGAGGCCATTGCATTCTTCGAATATGAGCGATCTCGATCCGATACCGTTTTGCTGCCCAGGATGTGGGGCAGAATACAAAATAGTGCAGTTAGAAGCCCCGTCGGCCGCTGCACATGGGAAAGCATCTTGTGTGGGATGCAATGCTCCGTTTCCGTCTACGGAGGGGGGCGTGTTTTTCAAGTATTTGCTTGTCGGTTTGCGCCGGCTGTAATTTCGAACAGACGACGAGTCCGCTGTAACAGCGGTCACATTCGTGGCACCAAAAAAGGGCCTTGCGCTGACGCCGAGCGATGACCGCTAGAGCTCGCCCTGTTGTTCAAGTTTTGCCTTGTTCTCAAGACAGTAGTAACCCGACAACCTCGTCACTAACCTCTTCCTTCTCCACTCATTGAGAACCCTGGTAACGTTCTCACGGGCGCTGCCGACCCTGGCGGCGAGGTCATTTTGTCCGATCTTTTGACGAATGACGATGCGGCCCGAGCCAACATCTTGCCCATAATCCTGCGCCAACTCGAGTAGCGCCCGAGCAACGCGGCCACGCAGGCGCATAAAGCTCATTGCTGCGACAATACCATCGGTCTTGCGAAGTCGTCTTGCCAGCAGCGTGACTAACGTCTTGTAGACATCAGGGTGCTTTCCGGCAAACTGCTTGAACGCGGTCCGCCTGACGAAGCTCAAGCTGGAGTCACGCACTGCCGTGACGGATGCGGAGCGCGGTAACCCATCGATCATCGAAAGCTCGCCGACAATGGCGCCCGGGCCGAGGAAAGTCAGAATCTGCTCACTGCCTGAGCGCGATTCCATGGTGACCTTGAGGAGACCTTCCTCGACACGGTAGCAGCCGTTACCGACATCACCAGCTTGAAACAATGTCTTGGCTGCCTTGAGGCGCACCGGAGTCGCAATAGAAAACAAGTCGGCTACCAGATGATCCGGAAGCTCCGAAAACAGGTTTACGCCAACAAGCGAATCTTCTCGCATTCGCTCAGAACCTCAAAGCCGCCCCAAATGACCAAGCAGGCTGAAGATTAGTTCCTCGCTCTATTATCGTTGGAAACCTCTAGCTATGCGAGGAAAATCCGCTCCGATAGTTAGCGGTGAAGGAGTGACGGGTAAGTAATAATTATGACGTGGTATTCGTTTGTTTGGTTCCCCAGGGTCCGGTCTAGGTTAAAGAGAATTGCACAGCGGTGCTCGGTTCGCAGAGCGGCGTTCTTATGGCGTAATGGCGATGGTGCCGGCCAGCCAAACATTAAAGCGCTATGATCGTTATGAAGGCAGCAATTGCGTATGCCCAGGCTTGCATGATGTGGCTATCCGCCCAAAGGTTTACCGCGCCGACGCCCCCGCAATCGGCAAAATGAGCTGGTTCGGGTCGCGACTGTCGCTGCGTTCAGCCTTGGCGCTGAGCGCGGGCGCGTGCGGCAGCGGTGCGGGTCGCCACGCGGTCGAGCACGGCGATCATGTCCTCGACCTCGGCGCGATCGAAGCCTTGGGTGATGAAGACGATTTTGCTGCGGTGGTCGGAATCCGGCCAGCGTTCGAGCCACGTCAGATTGTGCAGGAGCTGCTGCGCGCCTTGGATCACGGCCGGCCGGCCGGGTTCCTCGGCGACGTTGATGAGGCCCTTCACCCGCAACAGGGCGGGGCCGAGATTCTGCTGTAAAGCGTCGAGCAAAAGGCGCAATGCCTCGCGCGGGATCGGGTCTTCGCGCACGAAGCAGAACGAGGCGATGTCGCGGTCGTGCAGTCCGTGATGATCGTGCCCGCCGTGGTCGTGATGCGCGTGATCGTGACCGTCGTCGTGATCGTGATGATGTCCGTCATGCGGGTAGGCGGCGGCATTGAGCCAGGCGCGCATGTCGGCCTTGGGGTCGGCCGGATCGCTGATCTCGGCGCGGAGTAATCCGCCGACGTCGAGTCCGGCATCGTCGATGCGCGAGATGTTCGCTGCGGGATTGAGGCGGCGCAGCCGTGCCGAGAGCGCGGCGCCGGCCGCCTCTGCCTTCGCCGGCTCGATCAGGTCGAGCTTGGTGAGGAGAATGTGGTCGGCAAGCGCGACCTGCCGGACCGACTCGATGTGCTCGTCGAGCGTATGAGGACCGTTCACCGCGTCCACGGTCGCGACCACCGCGCCGATGCGGTAAAGGCCAGCCAGCGTCGGGTCCGACAAAAACGCCTGGATGAGCGGCGATGGATCGGCAAGCCCCGATGTTTCGATCACCACATGATCGAAGCGGGGGATAGTGCCGTCCTCGCGGGCATGAAAGAGATTGTTCAGGGTCGTGACCAGATCGCCGAACACGGTGCAGCACAAGCAGCCGTTTTCCAGCACCATGATGGTGTCATCGCTGCGCGCAGCCAGCGCATGATCGAGGCCGATTTCTCCGAATTCATTGATCACCACCGCCGTGTTCGCCATTGCCGGCTCGCGCAGCGCGCGGTTGAGCAGCGTCGTCTTGCCGCTGCCAAGAAAGCCGGTGAGGATGGTGACGGGGGTATGGGACAAGGCGGAGTCCTTAGATCGAGGCGGCTATCCGGGCGTCTCAATCAACATAGGTGCCAGGCGCGCGTCGCGCGACCCCTCTCATGGCTCCGAAAGCGTCAATGGGCCGCGCTTCAAAAGACTTCGCAGCCCGGCAGGCCGCAGGAGATCAACCGATCGGACGGAAAATTGGTGATGATCTGGCAGCCGTCCTTGGTGACGACGACTTCTTCTTCGATGCGCGCCGCGCCCGAGCCATCCTCGGCGCCCTTCCAGGTCTCCAGCGCAAACACCATGCCTTCCTTGAGCGGCTCGTTCTGGCCGGTATAGCGCTTGGAAATGATCGGCCGCTCCCACAGCGACAGGCCGACGCCGTGGCCGTATTGCAGCAGGAAGGCTTCGGCCTCGTCGCGATAGCCGAATTCCTGCGCGTCGGGCCACACCTGCGCCACCTGGTCGGGCGTGATGCCGGGCCGGATCATGTCGATCGAGGCGGAAATCCATTTCGAGGCCGTCTCGTAGGCGTCGATCTGATACTTGTTGGGCTCGCCGCAGATGAAGGTGCGGTAGTAGCAGGTGCGGTAGCCGTTGAACGAATGCATGATGTCGAGAAACACCATGTCGCCGGGCTGGATGATGCGGTCGGAGAAGGTGTGTGAGTGCGGCCGGCCGCGTGGGCCGGACACCGAGTTGACGCACTCGACCCGCTCTGAACCCATGCGGAACAGCCGGTCGTGGGCGATGGCGACCAGCTCATTCTCGCGCGTTCCAGGACGGATGGCACGGGCGATGTCGACATAGGTGGCGTCGACCATGGCGCAGGCCATTTTCAGAAGCTCGATCTCGTCAACGGTCTTTACCTCGCGGGCGTCGAGCATGGCTTGCTGGCCATCGACCACTTCGATGCCTTCTTTCTCCAGCGCCCGCAGCATCGGTAGTTCCATGAGATCGATGCCGATCGGCTCCTTGTCGATGCCGAGTTGCACCAAAGCTTTCTTTATTTGTCTGGCGAAGTCGGTCTGGACGTTGAGCTGCGGCCGCAAGCCGCCCTGCATGGTGGAGATCGGGGCGGCGACATTGTCGGCGATCCAGGGCGAGGAGATGCGCTTGGCCGGCGGCGCCGGGTCCCACAGCATCGGCGTGCCTTGCACCGGACACAGCGCGTAGCGCATGAATTTGTCGCGCGCCCATTCGCCGATGTGAGTCCCGGTGATGTAGCGGATGTTGTCGAAATTAAACGCGATGACGCCGCCGAGGCCGGCTTGGCGGATCGCATGCTGGGCGCGTGCCACGCGCTGCTTGTGCAGGCGATCGTAGTCGATCCCCTTCTCCCAATCCTTGGCCATCGTGCCCCAGGAGGCGGTCGCTTGCGGTCGGTTGTACTTCATGGCGATGCCCTCTCGACTCTTGCGCGTTGTCTTCTCAGCTGACGGCTCGGTTGGGGAAGAGTTGCGGCCGCAGCTTTGGATGGCAGGCCATCATCTTCGGCGCATAAGCCGTGTCAGCGCCGAGTTCCTCGGCCGCATGCCAGGCCCAACGCGGGTCGTACATGACGCCGCGGCCAAGCACGACAAAGTCGGCGCGGCCCTGAGCGATAATGTCCTCGGCCTGCCGGGCGCCGGCGATCAGCCCGACCGACATGGTCTTGATGCCGGTCTCCTTGCGGACCTTCTCGCCGAACGGCACCTGGTAGCCGGGCGAGAGCGGAATCTTCTGCCGGGGGTCGAGCCCGCCGGTGGAGACGTCCATGTAATCGCAGCCGAGCTTTTTCAGTTCGGTCGCCAGCACCACGGCCTCCTCCGGCGTCCAGCCGCCGTCGACCCAATCGGTCGCCGACACCCGGATGCCGATCGGTTTTCCTTCCGGCCATACCGCGCGCACCGCCCGATACACTTCGATCGGAAAGCGGATGCGATTTTCGGTCGAGCCGCCGTATTCGTCGGTGCGCTGGTTCGACAACGGCGACATGAACTGATGAAGCAGATAGCCGTGGCCGCCGTGCAACTCGATCAGGTCGTAGCCGATGCGATCGACACGCTTTGCCGCCGCGGCGAATTCGCCGACGCAGCGCTTGATGTCGTCCTTGGTCATGGCGTGCGGCACCGGCCAGCCCGTGTCATAGGGGATGGCCGAGGGCGCTTCCGGCGTCCAACCGCCTTCTTCTTTGGTCAGGATCGGCTTGCCGCCGGCCGCCGGCACCGTGGTCGGGCCCTTGCGTCCGGCGTGCGCAAGCTGCACGCCGAGTTTCGCCACGCCGTAGGTGCGGCAAAAGTCGTGCACGCGCTTGAGCGCCGCCTCGTTCGCGTCGGACCATAGGCCGGCGCATTTCGGCGAGATCCGCCCTTGCGGATTGACGTTGGTCATCTCGGTCATCACCAGGCCCGCGGCGCCGAGCGAGAAGCTGCCGAGATGCATCAGGTGCCAGTCGTTGGCCGAGCCGTTGTCGGAATTGTATTGGCACATCGGCGACACCACGATGCGATTGGCGAGCGTCAAGCCGCGCAGCGTGATCGGAGAAAAAAGTGCACTGGTCATTGGCCGGTCCTTGTTGTGGCGCTTTTTGCGAAACCCCGCATCGGCGGCGAGACAACTAGCGCAAGCTGCGCGCAAGCGGCAAGGTCGCCCGCCGCATGATGGTCATGTAAGCCCACTGGCGCGGGCCTGGTCGCGGGCCATCACCGCCCAGTCGTGTTCGGCTTCGCCGTGGGCGGCAGAACCGACGAGGCGGTCGCGCCAGACGTTACCGCTCGGCAACGGCACGCCGACCGCCTCGGCGGCGGCGAGAGCGAGATTGGCATCCTTGAGCCCAAGAACGGCGCGCTGGCCGGCCGGCAGATAGCGTTCCTCGGCGATGATCTTGCCGTAGACCTTGTAGGCCGAGCAGGCGAACAGGCCCTCGGTCATCACGTCATAGAATACGTCCGGCACGACGCCGTATTTGCGCACCAGGGCAAAGCCCTCGCCCATGGCCTCGATGGCGCAGCCGAGCACGAAATTGTTGGCGATCTTGATGGCGGCGGCGGCGGCCGGTTCGGCGCCGGCTTCAAACGTGCGCCGCGCGATCGCGGCAAACAACGGCCGGCAGCGGTCGATGCTGTCCTTGGCGCCGCCGAGCACCATGCCGGCCTGGCCCGAGGCGACGACTTCCGGTCGCCCCAGCATCGGCGTCGCGATCAGGATCTGGCCCGCTTCATCGTGCAGCGCCTTGAGCTTCTGAACGGTCGCGACGCTGTGAGTGCCGGCGCAGATGTGAAGGCCGCCCTTGGGCAGCGACGCCAATAACCCGCCCGCCGTGGTGACGACCTCGACGACGGCCGGGTCGTCGGCCAGCATGGTGAAGACGCCAGTGCCGTAATTGGCTGCCTCTTTCATGGAATTCATCGGCTTGGCGCCCAGCGCGATCAAAGCCTCGGCCTTGCTGGCGGTGCGATTGTAGGCGCCGACATCGTGGCCGCCCTCGATGAGGCGACGCGCCATGACTTGGCCCATGCGGCCGAGCCCGATAAATCCGACCTTCATGGCGCCCTCCGTCAGTTCAATTGACCGCGGACCCAGTCGAGCTCGCGGCACACATAGTCGACGATGTCGCCGGTTTTTAAGTTCTCCGGCAGCATGTCCCACGTATAGGTCTCGATTTCGAGCTGCCGCGACAGCGGCTTTTTCTTATGGAATGCCAGCGCGTCCTCGATGGCGAAACGCGTGGTGCGAAACGGCCCGAGATCGTCGAGAAAAACCGGAACGTGGAAGTGGGTGCGCCATTCGCGCGGTCCCGGGTTTTTTTCGAAAGCCGCAAAGGCGTCCTCGAGATTGAGAAAGCGCGTCAGCTTGCCGTCCTTCTTCTCGACGGTCTGCGTCAGATAGATCGTCTTGCTGTAGCGCTTGAGCGTGTCGACCACCGCCGGCGTGACCTCCGGCATCCACAGCGCCGCGGCCTCCTGCAGCTTGAAAATCGGAATGCCGGCATCGACCAGCTTTTGCAGGCTCGCGGCAATGTCCTCGAATTCCACCGCCTGGTGGCAGATGTCGAACACGACCCCGACATGGCGGCGCAGCGCCACATGGGCCTCCGAGATCGGAATGTGCGCGAGCTTCGCCAACGTTTCCGCAGCAGCGCCGGAATAAAGATGATGGGTGAAATAATCGATCGCCTCGTCGGTGGTCTCGAGGAAACAATAGGGCTCCGGCTCGAGCGCCAGCGTCACGGTGCAGCCGGTCCGCTGTTCGAGCGCGACGAGATGAGCGGCGACCCGCAGCACGTGATCGGTATAGCTCGCCACCACGTCGTCGCCGGTAACGCGCGGCTTGAAACCGAGCGGCGCGCTCTGGATCGACGGCGAGATGCCGGCGCCGCAGACGTCGGCCAAGACGTCGGCGACGTTGGTGGTGTAGCGCGTGCGTTCCTCGGAGCGCCAATCGGGCTCGTAGACTTGCTCCTTGACCAAGGTGCCCTTGAAGGCGCCGTAGGGAAAGGCGTTGACGGTGTAGAGGTACATGCCGTTGTCGGCGAGGAATTTCTTGAGCTTGTCGCGCTCGGCAGCGCTGCCGGCGAGCGTCTGCGCCGAACTCGCGGACAGCCGAAGCGACACGCCGAAGCGCTGATTGTGCGCGAACCGCGCCTTCACCTTCGGCACGTAGGTCGTCAGACTCGCCCACATCTGTTCCCAGTCGTCGCCGGGATGCACGAGTGTCGAGTAGGTCAAGTGACCGAGACCGTTGCCCAGATCCATGTGTCCAGTTCCTCCAATTCGTCACGCCGCGCGCACGATGGCCGTGCACGGCTGCCGGCATCAATCGACGCTCTCGACCTTTCCAGATCCGGCCGAGCGGACGATGGCGTCCGTCACGGCGACGCCATGGATCATCTGATCGTCGGGGATGGGGTAGGGCGGTCCGCCGGAGGCGGCCTTGGCGAAAGCGTCGAGCGCCGCGCGCGCGACGTCCATGGTGGCAGCCTGCCAGGTCTTGGCTTCGCCCTTGATCGGCTGAAACTTGCAGGTGCCGAACAGCCGCGTCCGCCGCTCCTCCGACGATGCGCCGGCGACGTGGGTCACGCCTTCGAGCCGTAACCAGCCCTTGGAGCCGAACACCTGAAAGCTGAATCCCGGTCCGGTCGTCGTCATGGTGCCGAGATAACCGGACATGCCTTCCTTCATGCGCAACAGGATCGAAGTGGTGTCGTCGGCGTCGATTGCCGCGGCGCGCCGGAAGCTTTGGGCAAAAACGTGGTCGATCGGTCCGCACAGATCGATCATGCCGTCGATGGCGTGGACGCCCATCGGCATCAGTCCGCCTAAGGGCGTTTCCGCCTTGTCGGCGCGCCAATGGCTCGGATTGATGAACAGCACGTTGGGAAACGTCATCGTAGCTTCGACGTGCAGGATGGTGCCAAGCTCGCCGGATCTGATCATGTCGCGGAGCTTGATCATCTCGGGATGGAAGCGGCGATTGTAGCCGAGCCCGAGCGTGACGGCGGCCTTGCGGGCGGCCGCGACGGCATCCTGCGCCTGTTTCTTGGTGAGCGTGAACGGCTTCTCGCAGAACACGTGTTTCTTGGCGGCGGCCGCGGCGATCACCTGCGCCGAATGCATGGAGTGGGGCGTCGCCAGAACCACGGCGTCGATGGCCGGATCGGCAAGCAGGCTCGCGTAATCGGCGGCGAGCCGCAGGCCGTTTTTCTTGGCGAAGGCCTCGATCTCAGGCGTAAGCGTCCGCGTCGTGCCCGCCGTGAAACGGATCGCCTCGCTTCCCTCGCCCGATTCGACAAGGGTCTTGCCCCACCAGCCGAGCCCGACGATAGCCGCGTTGATCATGGCTTCTTCTACTCCCGTTACGCAGGTGGCCTAGAAGAAGGCAGCTCCGCGATAGTGCATCGCCACGACCAGGCAGGAGATCGCCCAGAACACGCAGTACTCGTACCCGCCGATGTTCCACAGCCATTTGCCGCCGGTGACCCGCCACACCGCCGCGGCTGCCACCAGCAAATGGATGAAGCCGAGCACGCCGGCGTAGAAGGGCAGGATCGCGAAGATCAATCCAGTGGCGATGATAATCTCGATCACGCAGGCGACATACATCCACGCTTTCGGCGGATTGAATTTTGCTGCGACGAAGAATCCGAGCGCCTCCGGCACGAAGAATTTCGCGTAGATGTGCGGAATGAAGAACAGGCCGCAGATCAGGCGAAGGATATTGATGCCGTCGGTGAGATTGAAGCTTTGCGGGTAACTGGACATGGTGCTCGCCGGCCTGATGGCTAAGGCTAGCACCTCGGAGCGCAGAATTCCAACCGATCTGGCGCAGCCGTGGCGATGTATGAGAGACGGTCGAGCCCACGGGACTAGGGATTTGACGGGCAGAGCGACCTGTCGTTTCTATTTTACTGGTTCATAGATGTGAACCAATGCGCGGTAGCCGCTCGCTGCGAGGTCTGCTCGGATTTGCAGAACCTGCGTGTCGACACCGTGCACGAAATCGTGTCTGCTTTCGGCCGGATCGGCGTCATCCGTAGATCGAGGGGACAATGGCTGCCAAGGCAAGCGACACGCGCACAATCCGGGAGCTGATCGAGAACTGGGCGGTCTGGCGCGATGCCTTGATGATGGATCGCTTCCGCACGGTCTGGCACTCCGACGGGCGAATGTGGGCCACCTGGTTCCAGGGCACGTTCGAGGAATTCATCCGGGTCACCGAGGAGGGCTATGCGCGCGGCGTCCGGATTCTGCATTTCCTCGGCGGCTCCTCGATCGATATCAAGGGCACCCGCGCGATTGCCCAGACCAAGATGACGATATCGCAGCGCGCCCCGGTCGACGGCGTCGTCTGCGACGTGGTGTGCACCGGGCGCTTCTACGACTTCCTCGAGAAGCGGCGGGGTCGCTGGGGCATCGTGCTACGCCGGCTGATCTACGAAAAGGATCGCATCGACCCGGTCGATCCAGCCGCCGTGCTCAACCTCGATCAATCGCTACTGGCGCGATTCCCCATCGGTTACCGCCACCTCGCTTATCTGCAGACCAAGATCGGCTACAAGGTGAAAGAGGACATGCCGGGCCTCGACGGGCCGGAGGTGGCGGCGCTCTACGCCCTCGGTGCCGAATGGCTCAAGGGCAAGCGCGCCAAAAAGAAGTGAACGCTCGCCTGGCTTGCACCACCAGGGAATCGAATAGTCCGTAACGGCGCTGTATCAGCCGCCCGGCACGAGCGGCGGCGCGAAGATATTTTCCAGATAATCCGGCCGGAAGCCGTTTTCCTGGCGCAAAAACTCGTCGGTGACCTCGCGCAGCCGCCTGGTCAGGGCCGCTGCGGTATTGAGGAGATCGGGACGGGCGTATTCGCGGACGATGGCGCGCACCGCGTCGACGTGCTGGTCGACGAGCCGCAGCGGAATGCGCTGCATTTCCGGCGTGTGTTCGAGCAGCCGGCACAGGCTGTCGGCGGCGCCGGCGACGGCGGGATAGCCGAAGGTGCCGGCTTCGCCCTTGATGTCGTGGACGGCGCGGAACAGCGCGTCGTGGGTCCGCCGGGTGAAGCCGCTGCCCTTGACGTCCTGCCGTGCCGCTTCGAGGCGGTCGCATTCGGCCAGCATCCAGCCGTCGAACTCGCCGGCGAGCTCCGCCAGCGCCGCTTCGGCGCGCGCCACCGGGTCGTCGCTGGCGTCGCCCACAGGCGCCACGGCCTTGCGCAGCGCGTGCGGCGGCGTGATCACCTCATAGTCGGCATAGGTGGCAACCGACGGGGCGTCTTCCTTGCGGCGGGACACAGTCACTTGCGCTCCTTCATCACACCATCGCCCGCGCCTTCTCCAGGAGCGGCTGCTGGCGCATCACGTCGGCCTTGCCGCCCTTGCGCCGTTCCGGCCCGACATAGTTCGGGTTGACGTTGCGGCGCCGGTCCGGGCCGAAATAGGTCTTGGTCTTCACGAACGGCCGCGGGTTGGCGACGACGTTGAAAATGCGCTCGTACAGCGCTTTGGCGGAGATCGGCTTGGCGAGAAACTCGGTGACGCCGGCGTCGCGCGCGCCCATGACGCGCTTCTTCTCGGAGTGGCCGGTGAGCATGATGATCGGCACGAACGGGTTGGCGTTGGCGCCCTGCTGCCGGATCATTTGCGTGAGCTCGAGGCCGTCGAAGATCGGCATCACCCAGTCGGTGAGCACGATGTCGGGCATGTAATGGGTGAAGGCCTCGAGCCCCGCGGCGCCGTCCTCGGCTTCGTAGACTTCGCGGGCGCCGAAGCCATGCAACAGCGTGCGCAGGATGCGCCGCATATGCGCGTTGTCGTCGATGACCAGAAAGCGCAGCCGGTTGAAATCGATACGGACCATGCAAACTCCGGCGCGGCGGGCGCCGGGCGCACCTCCGCACGATGAAAACGTAAAGATTTGTCGTTAACGGCCCGTTAAGCGGCGGCCCGCCGGACGGCCTGAGGCGTGTACCCCTCGTTGCCCTCGTGGAATTCGTGTACCTTTTCTCGCAAGAGCATCGGCGATCAGACCTTATCTTTGCAGCACCTTACGCCAGGCAGGAGGTGCTTATGAGGACAAGTCATGAAGCTCCCCCGCAGGCGATTTCTGCATCTGGCCGCGGGAGCCGTCGCACTGCCGGTTCTGGCTCGCACGGCATCGGCGCTCGATTATCCGACGCGACCGGTACGCTTCATTGTCGGCTTCCCGGCCGGGTCGGCGACCGACATTGTCGGTCGCCTGATGGCTCAAGCGCTGTCTGAACAGTTCAAGCAGCAATTCATCGTCGACAACCGGCCCGGAGCAGGCAGCAATATTGCCGCCGAAGCTGTGGTCAGGGCGGAGCCCGACGGCTACACCCTCCTTCAGGTCGCTTCGCCAAACGCAATCAATGCGACGCTCTACGACAATCTCAGTTTCAATTTCATCCGCGACATTGCGCCGGTCGCGGGCATCATGCGGTATCCCTACGTGATGGTGGTCAATTCCTCGTTTCCGGCCAAGACCGTTCCCGAATTTATCGCCTATGCCAAGGACAATCCGGCCAAGATCAACATGGCCTCGGCCGGCAACGGCACCGCGCCGCATGTTTTCGGCGAACTGTTCATGATGATGACCGGTGTCAAGATGCTGCACGTGGCGTATCGCGGCAGTTATTTTTCGGATCTGCTCGCCGGCCAGGTGCAGGTCGTATTTAGTCCACTACCTTCGACGATCGGGTATCTCAGGGCCGGTACGCTTCGGCCCCTGGCCGTGACCACGGCGGTACGCTCGGATGCGCAGCCGGACATTCCGGCCATGGGCGAATTCGTGCCCGGCTACGAAGCCAGCAGTTGGCAGGGTGTCGGCGCGCCCAAGAACACGCCCGCACCAATCATCGGCAAGCTGAACAGCGAGATCAACGCCGTCATAGCGGACGCCGCGATGAAAGCGCGACTTGCCGATCTGGGCGGCACCGTGCTGCCGGGCTCGCCTGCGGACTTCGGCAAGCTCATCGTCGACGAAACCGAGAAGTGGGCGAAGGTCGTCAAGTTTGCCGGTATCAAGCCGGAGTGATCCCGAGTCGACGTTCCGTAGCGTTCGTCGGGCGAAAGCGGCCCATGTTCGCGGACGGGTCATGAGCGGACATTGTGTCCGGCCGGGCCGGTTTTACCCTCAACAGCAATCGATTGCTGCGCCACGCGAAAATGATGCGATCTGCTAAGCGTTGCCGAAATGGCACAATGCCGACCGAAATGGCCTCTCGAATGGCGTTCGCCTTGATTTGCAGCATTTCGGGCGAAAGAATTTGCGCAGGAGGTGCGCGCCATGCCGGTCGTGCGTCGCAAATGGCTGACGCGCTCGGACGAAGTTAGATCGTTCGCCAGGTTCGCGCTGATTGGTGCCATTGGCATTACCCTGTTGAGTGGCCCGGCGAGAGCAAATGATACAAATAGTCCCGGCGATCCGAACGCGAAGCTGCGCGATTACGTGCAACGGCTTGCCGCGACACAATCTGCCACGGCACAGTCTGACGGGACGGTCGAGGACAAGGCGCTTGCACCTGAAGGCTTCGCGCACGCGGCCGTTGACGCCGACGACTTTTCTCGCCTAGCTGCGTTCGTCCAGCGCCTTCAAGACGGCTCCCCGCCATCTGCCAGCCGATCGATCCAGGTTGCCGAAGCCGACAACGCCTTCGATGCCTTGCGCCAGTTCCTGCAGAAGCAGAAGGGCGGAGAGCAGGCGCCGAATGCGCCATCCCCGCCGCAGACACGACCGCATCCTGCTGTCGGCGACATGCCGCACTTCAACGCGTCTCCGGTCGGCTCGCGGGTATGTTTAGGTTGTCACGCCGTTGTTGCCGACACGTTCAGTCACACGACCATGGGTCGGTTGGAAAGCCAGGGCAAGTTGCAATGCGAAACCTGCCACGGCCCCGGCTCGGCGCATGTGCAGAGCGCGGGCTGCGCCTCTTGCCATGGCGACGGTGGCGTTACCACGCGGCCCGGATTCCCGAGCCTGGTCGGCCAGGATCCGCAATATCTCGTCGGGGCGATGAAGGCTTACGTCACCGGCCAGCGCCGGCACTCGATGATGAAGGCCTTGATCGCCGGCCTGAACGATCCCGAGCTCAACAACATTGCGATTTACTACGCGCGGCAACCGGCGGTTCAGGCGCAGACGCCGCCGGTCGGCGATCGGGTAGCGGGCAAAGCCGCGACTGCGCTGTGCGCCAATTGCCACGGCGAAACCGGCATCAGCGTTAGTCCCGCGTGGCCGAGCCTCGCTGGCCAGGACGCGCAATACATCGTCAATGCGCTGCACGCCTACAAGGATGGATCGCGCAACAAAGTCATCGCCTGTGCCGGCTGTCACGGTGACGGCGGCGTCAGCAGTCGATCCGGCATCCCCAACCTGGTCGGACTCGAACCCCAATACCTCGTCGCGGCGATGAAGGCGTACGGGTCCGGGCAGCGCAAGAGCACAGTGATGAGAGCGCTGCTTGCGGGCGCAAGCGACGCCGAGCTCAACAGCATCGCCAATTATTACGCGGCACAAAGACCGGCGCGGGCGCGTACGCCGTCGTCCGGAGATGCCACTGCCGGCAAGGCCGCGAGTGCCGTGTGCGAGGGCTGCCATGGCGCGGCTTCCGTCGCGGCCAATCCGGCCTGGCCGGCGCTGGCCGGCCAGGACGCTCAATACATCGTCAATGCACTGCACGCCTATAAGGATGGGTCGCGCAGCGACGCAACGATGAAAGGGCTCGCCAGCGCGCTCGACGACAAGACGATCAACGATGTCGCGGCGTACCAGGCGACCCTAACGCCGCCGCAACCTCACCCCGGCAATGGTCCGGCCGCCAAGCACGATCCGGTTCTCAGCCGCAACGCTCTCGTCGCGTCGCTCGACGAGCGCACCATCCTCAATGTCGCGGGGTATTACGCGAGCTTGCATCCGGCGCAGCCGGAGAGCGCGAAGAACGCGCCGCTGCGGCCCGTTCCCGCACTGGTCAGTGCAGCGGCGCCCCCCAACGGGTTCAGCCCGGGCGGCATCATCTCCTATCGCAAGGATGATCCTGGCCGGTCGATCGAAGAGAACAACGCCATCTGCTTGAATTGCCACGAGCGCGGCGAGCGTACCTATTGGCAAGGCAGCGTCCACGAGACGCGCGGTCTCGCGTGCACCGAATGCCACACGATCATGAAGAGCGTATCGGCTCACGACCAGCTCAAGACGGCATTCCAGCCCGACACCTGCTTCCAATGCCACAAGGACCGACGCGCTCAGATGTTCCGCGCGTCGCACATGCCGGTGCGCGAGGGCAAGATCGTGTGTTCGGACTGCCATAACCCGCACGGCAGCGCCACCGAGGGCCTGATCCGCCAGGTATCGGTCAACGATAACTGCTACACCTGCCACGCCGAGAAGCGCGGACCGTTCCTATTCGAGCACACCCCGGTGCGCGAGAATTGCCTGAATTGTCACGACCCGCACGGCTCGATCAACCAAGCCTCGTTGAAAATGTCGATGCCGCGGCTCTGCTACGAGTGCCACACCCTCGGGCACGGGCAATCCGGACCAAATTCAGTATTCACCATGGGCCGCGCGTGCCTGAACTGCCACACCAACATTCACGGCAGCAACAGTCCTGCCGGCGCAGTCTTCCAGCGATGAGGTGAGTCAAGCGGTAACTCGAAGAAGCGTCGTTTTGAGGTCGGAGTCAGGGGCAATGTCAAATCGAGCGCGATTGATCCAAACCTGCGTGGCGGGCGCAAGCCTGCTCGGCGCAGCGTTGATCTCCACCTCGGCCCTTGCCCAACAGGGCTGCTGCGAAGGCGGATCGGCCACCGGCGCCAACGCCTGGACCACCGGCAACACCACCGATCAAACGCCTGCCAACATCGCCGGCGCCACCGCGCGACCGCCGCGGGATGAAATCTTTACCCCGGTCGCGGTCGAGCCGCGGGCGCCACTCGTCAAGGCGCCGATCATGCCGGGCTGGTGGAGTCACGGCGAGATCGAGTTCGGCCTGCGCGGCTTTGTCAACGATCCGCAGCGCGACGGCTCGATTTTTGGCGATCCCGGCGGCGTCTACACCTATCTCGGCCAGCACGCGCTCGGGAAATATTACGAATACAGCACGATTGCTCCGGGTGCGTTCGGCGGCGGACATATCTCCACCGGCACGCGCGACGGCCTCTACCAGGCCGACGTCTGGGCCAACAATATCGGCTACAGCGATCAGGCCTATCTGCTGAGCTTGTCGAAGATCGGCGAGCAATATTTCCAGTTCAGCTGGGATCAGACTCCGCACGTCTACTCGACCAACGCGCAGACCCCGTATCTCGGCGTCGGCACGCCGGCGCTGACATTGCCTCCCGCTCTTTTGAGCAACGTTGCAACATCGAGCAGCATCATCGTTCCATTTCTGCATCAGACCGATGTAAAGATCGAACGCGACACTGCGGCCGCGAGCTATCGCTGGACGCCCACCGAAGCGTGGGACATCGGAGCGGACTACTCGCACCTCGAGCGGACAGGCACCCAGCCTGCAGGCGTCGTCGGCTTTACTCCCGCGCCCCCGAACATTTTCTCCAGTCCCAGCCAGGTGCCGGCGCCGGTCAACGACACGACGCAGAACTTCGGCGCCAACGGCGAATATGCCGGCATATCGCCGTGGAATCAGCGCTTCACGTTCAAGGTGGCCTATAACGGCTCGCTCTATAACGATAATATGCAAAACTATACGGTGCAGAATCCGTATTGCACCGGCGCCACTGCCGCGACCTGTTCATTCACAGCGCTCAGTCCGTTCGCGCGGATTTCGACACCGCCGAGCAACTCCGCTAACGCCGTCACCGGGACGCTTGCGGCCGATCTGCCGTGGCAGAGCCGTTATGTCGGTACCTTCAACTTTACCGAGATGCGGCAGGATCAGACGTTCCAGCCGATGACCGACAACCCAAGCGCCGTTGCCTCGCCCGTTGCGTTCTTCGGGGGCGTGCCCTGGAACACGGTCAATTTCGGCTTCATCAACGGCGACCCGGCCAATCCGACTAATAATCTCGGCGGCAAGATCGACACCATCCTCAACAACAATGTGCTGACCACCCAGATCACGCCGACCTTGGCGTCGAAGCTGACCTACCGCTATTACGGCTTCGACAACGACACGCCACGAATTGTCTTCCCGGCATGGGTGTCCTTCGATCAGACCGGAGCCTTCGATACGACGGTTTCGAACCTGTCGCCCGGTTACATCAAACAGAATGCTGGTGCCGAATTGAATTGGCGGCCGACCCCGCAATGGAACATCAACGGCGGCGCCGGCTGGGAGCACTACAACTACAGCCAGTTCGATGTCGACGCCACCAACGAATATTCGCTGAAGCTTTCCACCGACTGGAAGCCGGTGTCGTGGTTCACCGCCCGCGCCAGCGGCTACTATGCCGATCGACGGTTCGATAACTACAACTACAATCTTTTCGTCAGTAACTATCAGTTCCCTACGGTGCCGGGCTTCGCACCGACCACCAGCAGCGCTTGGTTTTATGCGCCGGCCTATCGGCAGTTGATGTTTGACAACCGCGAACGGACTAAGGCGAACATCGCGTTCGACATCGTGGCGTTCCACGGCGTCACCATCAGCCCGACCTACAAATATCAGGACGATTTTTACGGGCTTAACCCGGCGATCGAGGAGGGTCTCACCAACAGCCGCTCGAACAGCTGGGGCGTCGACGTCGCCACCGTCGTCAATCCCGATCTGTCGTTTTTGGTCTCCTACTACTGGGAAGACTACAATCAGTCCGTCTATAATTACACGCAGGTTTTTAGTGGCGGTGGCTTTCAGGCCGCGCCCGGTAACTGCACGACCGGAGCCTTGGCGAATTGTCTCATCACCACCTCCGACAAGACTCATGTCAATACGGCGACGGCGGTGGTGAATTATGCGGCGATCCCCAACAAGCTGAACTTCGATGGCCGCTACGCGGTGTCGTGGGGCGTCGATCAGCAGAGGCTGCTGACCGCCGCCACTGCCGCTGGCGGCTGCTCCAATTGCATCGGTCAATTCCCCAACGACACAACGCTGTTCCAGCGCCTGGACTTGACCGCAACCTACACCTTCGACCCGATGTGGATCAGCCAATGGGGCATGAAGAGTACCAATCTGAAGGCAAAACTGCGCTACACGTGGGAGCGCAACAGCGTGAACAACTGGCAGAACAATCCGCTGGCGCCGTTCTTTCCCGTGCTGCCGACATCGATTTGGCTCGCCTACGACAATCCGAACTACAATGTGCAGATGATCGCGGCCTCTCTGATCGCCTCTTGGTGACATAAGCGCGCAAGGATCGCTTCGGATGGGATGAGGTGGTCGGCTTCTCGGGCCTGATTTTTCCTTTGCGATGCGGCGAACAATCCGCGCCGTTCATTAAAGGCCGCCGCGGGCGCGAGTTTCGGTTATCCCCACTTTCCGATTGAGGTTTGCGCCTCGTAGGCTATTCTTGAGCAGTACCCGTCGACCAACATGGGAGGATGACGATGCCCCCCTTGCTGCCTCTCCTAGCGGCACTATCCGCCGTCGCCGGTGTCCTTTGCATCCTGTTATCCAGCTTGTTTGGTGTATCGGATCTATCCGACTGGCTGCTCAATGCCGCTGAAGCTCTGTTCATTCTGGGCGTGGTTATTTTCACGGTCTACGTGCTCTCCGGAATCGTTAGCGACGCTCGCGCTGCACAGTAAGACGGTCGCGCTCACCTGCCTCAACGATAGGAGCTATCATGACCGATACGGGCAACGCGAGTTCGCATAAGAACTTCATCGTGCGTCTGTGGACGGTGCTGTGGCGCCCGAGCGGGAGGTTTACGCTGGCAACCCTGGTGATCTTCGGCGGCGTGTGGGGCGTGCTGTTTTGGGGTGCCTTCAACTGGGGCATGGAACTAGCCAATACAATGCCGTTCTGCATCTCCTGCCATGAGATGCGCGACAATGTGTACAAAGAATACGTTGAAAGCATTCACTACAAAAATCCATTCGGCGTGCGCGCGACCTGTCCCGACTGCCACGTGCCGCATGAATGGTTTGCCAAAGTGCGGCGCAAGATTCAGGCGAGCAACGAGGTCTGGCATAAGATCCTGGGAACCGTCGATACTCCGGAAAAATTCGAGCAGCATCGCCAGCAGCTTGCCGAGAGTGTGTGGGCGTCCATGAAGGAAACCGACTCGGCCGAATGCCGCAATTGTCACACTGTCAGCGCCATGGACGTTCAGAAGATGACTGAAGCGGCACAAAAAGGCATGATGCCGGGAGTACAGGCGGGATTGACCTGCATCGATTGCCACAAGGGGATTGCGCACCATCTGCCGAAGGCGTCCGACAATTCACGTAATAGACTGGTGCGCGAGTGATTGCTGCGGCCGCCGCCGATATCGGACGAATCGGCGCGGCGTATTTATGTGAATGATGGCCGACTGTAGACGCCAATACCGAATGGAGGACACAATGACGCGCGTGCTAATTTTGCTAAGCCTGCTGATGACCGTTGGCGCCGCGCAAGCCGCCGGGGATCCCGCGGCCGGCAAGGTCAAGGCCGCCGGCTGCGCCGGCTGCCATGGCGCCAACGGTCAAGGGGTGCCACCGAACCCAGCACTGACCGGCAAGAGCGAGGATCAGCTCCTCCAGGCAATGAAGGACTACAAATCCGGCAAGCGTGCCAATGCGGTGATGAAGGGGTTGACGGCCGGGCTCAGCGACCAGGATATGGCGAATCTGGCCGCCTATTACGCAACCCTGAAGTAGCGCTCTTTCTCCCGGCTCAGGCTTCGCTCAAAGTGTGGTCGTCGACCTTGGCGGCAAATGACCCGTCCACTCACGACGGACTGCGGCGCAGAGGCGACATGGTCTCTGGAGGTTGAACGTTGCAGCGCTCGAACCGGCGAACGAATCACGCATGCAGGCAATCAGTTGTTTTTGGCGCCTTCAAAAATCCAGCTGTAGATAACGTCTCGAAGACAGCTGGGTAGTGGCTTGTGTCCAAACGGCATTCTCATCTTTGCCTTTCCATCGATCAGAACGATGAGATTGCTGCTGTCAGGCTTGCCCGGAATCACCATCGGGCCGAACTTGGTGCCCTTCATCAGGTTGTCATAGCTGGTTAAATCGAGGCCACTCGCTTCGTAACCTTGGCCGCCCGGCTGATGGCACGAGACACAGTAGCCCTTAAAGATAGGCACGACGTCTTCGCTGTAGCCTATCGGCGCCCGCTGGGCGCACGCATTATGAATTGGCGCTAGGACGATTGCTGCCGTCAAAGAGAGCCCACCAGCGGCGACCGTGAGAAGTGTGAACTTCGATCTTTTCATCGCTATCTCCTTCGTCAGCCAAGTCTACCCTTTAGCGACCCTCAGCGCCGTCAATAATCTAGCTAGCTTACAGAAGCTCACTTTGACTTGGATCAACCGTTCGCCTCTCCCCGAAAAAGCGAATATGCCTTTCCCTCTGGATCGTTCTCCGCCAGCGACGTCGTGGCGCCGAGCAGGCGCACTTTGTCTGTCTGTGCGCGCGCCGCGAGCGTCCAGGTCGCCGCCGAAATGGCAGCAGCTTTCACAAAATCGCGTCGTCGCACTGCATCCCCCAGGCCCTGGGACATGCGACGCCCCCGAAGACGATTACAGCAAGGTTTTGCGACGCGAGGAATGGGGTTCAGAGATCATTTTGCGCAGCGACAATTTAGCGGTTCGAAGTGTCGCGCCGGGCCCAGCAGCGTCTTTTTGGGCGCCCCGCGCCCTACTGACCCTCGTTCCAAATATCGGCCGCGAGCCTCCAATCTCTCCCAACCCTCTCCCATACCACGACATATTTACCGGTGACTTCCTTCGGCGCAGGGCCTTTAGTCTTGAGGCTGAAGGTACCTATCTCGCGCGCCGCAAAGGGTCCCAGTCGTTTGACATCAATGGTTTTCAGTTTGGGATCGCCGGCTTGCTCCGCCATGCTCTTCCACATGGCGCCGATTGCAGCCCTCCCTTTCACCATGGCGGAGCCCGGTGGAAATGCGGTCGCATCAACAGTGTAAAGCGATGCGACGCCATCGAAGTCGCCCTTGTTGAACAACGCAATCCACTTGGCATTGACCGCGTCAATGCTGGCCCTTTGGGCGAAAGCCGGTGCGCACAGGCCCAGCACGAAAGCAAACACCAATGCAGCGCTTCGCATGATCGACTCCACTCCGCTTCTTTGAGGCTAACTGCCGACGCCCTCTATCGATGACGTTGTCAGAGTAAGTAGCAAGGATGGTGGCACTGTGACACCAGGCTGTCTCGCGGTCTCCCTCGCCGCGCACCACAGCAAATGATCCGCCTGAAATGTCGCAATGGGTAAAGACCGACCGATTCCGTCCATCCACGCATGTCCGCTCACCCGCGAATGCAATCGCGATGGCGACTTGTCGACACCAAGGGCCAGGCGCTGCGCATCCTGGCGATCTTCGTGCTTGCGCTCCTGCCATGGATCGCCGCCGACTTCGCCGGCGTCCTCTTGATCGGGCGCCGCATCGACGTGGCCGGTTCGCTGCCGGGCATAAGTTTCCTGCTGCTGGGCGGCGTGCTGCAGACGATCATGCTGTCGATGACGGCGGTGATCGCATCGCTGGTGTTCATTGCGCTCGGCGCCAAAGTCTGCCATGCGCCTGCGCCGCCGCGCGCGGTTTAGCTTATGATGCGGAGCGGCGATTAATCCGTCGCCGCATTAACAACCAAAGCGCGGCGCCGCGGAACGTGGCCTATTCGATCAACTCATCGGCGCGGTTGAGCAGCGACGGCGGCACGACGATGCCGAGGGTTTTCGCAATTTTGAGATTGATAACAAGCAGAAGTTTGGTGGGGAATTCGATGGGCAGATTGCCCGGCGCTGCTCCTTTGAGAATTTTGTCGATGTAAGTGGCCGTGCGTCGGTAGTTATCCGGTATGTCGACGCCATAGCTGGCAAAACCGCCGGCGGCGACATTCTCGGGCGATGTGTGGATGAGCGGTAGCCGCAATGCCATCGCCAAGGCGGCGATCCGTTTCTGACCGGTGTTCAATAATCCGTTGCCCGGCACGATGATCGCTTGCACTTTCCGTTCGGCAAAGCGCTGAAATGCCCTGTCGAAATCGTCGGCCTGCTGACTTCCTCGATTTCGACCTCGATGCCATGCGCCTTCGCGACGGATTGGATCTGCTGCTCGTAGTTTGCGGTAGACGCTCCTGCGGGATTGGCGAGAATTCCGATCTTGGTCGTGCCGGGAAGCGCATCGACGATCAGTTCGGTCAACTTGCCGGGCAGGCCCTCGACATTCGAAGCTACGCCGGTGACGCTTCCGCCGGGATGGGCGAAGCTCGTGGCCAGTTCCGGGATGAAGCTCTCGCCGAAGGCGGGACAGACGATCAGCAGCTTCGGCGCGGTACGCTTGGCGGCGCGGGCCGGACTCACCGCAGTGGCCAGCATAACGTCCGGGTTCAACTGGACAAGCTGTTGCGCCAGGCCAGCCAGGGCGGCGGTACTACCCTCGGAAAACCGATAATCGATGTCGACTGTTTTGCCCTCGACATAGCCGAGGCGCTGCAGGCCGTCGCGGAACGCAGCGAGATTGGTCGTCTGGTATTCTGCGGAGCTGATGTCGAGAACGCCGATGCGCGGGTGGGACCCGGCTGCGCGTGCTGCATGCGGCCAGGCGATAGCCGTCGCAGCAATCGTTTTGATGAACTCGCGTCGTCGCATTGCCTTGCCCTAAACCTTGCACCACGCCGAGCGCATTGCGATTACAGCAGGGATTTGCGATTGGCGGAAGGGGTTCAGGGGTCAGGCTGCACGGCGGCAACCCTGAGCCGCTCGGGTCTGCTGCGGGTCAATCGCACGGCTTTGCGCCGCCCGATCAAAATCGTCTCAATCATCGACAGCGGGGGCCGTTCTTCGGCAACCAAGGCGCTCGACTTGCTCATAATAGCGCATGCGAAAGTTGGCCTCTGTGCTCCATCGAGAACACGTTTGCATAGAGATTGGCAATCCATTGCTGGCCCTCTTGCGTCACGCGAAGGTAGCGCAAGGCGTCTCCGATATAAGGCCGCACCGTCTTCCAGAAGAAATCCGGATAGTTGGCTCGCAGATCTGCGACGCTATTGTATTGCAGTTTATTGCTCATTCCGGTCTCGCGAAACTCGTTGAATAGCGCAGCCTGCTTTCGCAGGTAGTTTATGTCCGCGAGCTGCCCGATCAGATCCGCAGCGCGTACCAAGCCCGGAAAATCGTCAGTGGACTCGTGTTGCTCATCCTCGGGAACCGGAAAGCGCGTGTGTTCTATGTTGGCTTCGATCGCCGCGGTGTCCAGGTGGACGAGGGCCTTCGCGGAACGTTCGCGTACAAACAGTTTGGACCGGGCGACATGATATGGCGTCATTGATGCGTCGGTGGCGCCCTCCGGAAGGGTCACCTTATCGCCGGCGAGATTGGTGACATAGGAGCCGTCCCCATCGCCTCGGCAAATTCCACGGACGTATCCGATGTCATGACATAGCAGTGAGATGATGAAATGCAGCCAGTCGTGAGGGGTCACGCCGCCGACGCTGATGTGCCGGCCACGCAGAATTTCCTGCCCGACAAGCGTGACCATGACAGTGTGATTGACATCATGGTAGGCGGCATCGCTGGTCGCGATATTTTCAAGAGCAAGCTGGGCGACAAAGCTGATCACGCCGGGATAGCCGGGCTCTAACGTCCCGTATGTTCGTTCGTACATTGTCCGAAGTTCGCGGATGACGGCTTCTATGACGATCAATGTTGGATTGAACATGTGGGCCAACCTCACTGCACGCATACAGGGGGCTCGATGGCCTTAAGCTTATCACGCGGCGGCCACGGCGAGGGGGGCAGAGTTTGCGTAATTGGGGGCTCAGCGTTCAATGCGCCGTGCGCGAGAGATGGCGGTACGACGCTGTGCCGGCATGCTGAGTGCGTGATTATCGCGCCAGAAACGCGGGGACTCGGGCAATCGCGTCGGCGCGGGCCGCAGGATTTGTTCCTGTATGCGCATGGCCGGTACCCGACGCGGTGAACGCCAGGCCGTCGATCGTGTGAACGGGTAAATTAGGATGATCGAAATCGTGATACGCGTTTGGATATGTCACGATGTCGACCGGGAGACCGCCGGACTTCGCAGCCGCGCTGAGATCGACACATGGCGCTGCAGCTGTCCAGTCATCGGCTGAGCCGATCAGGATGAGCAGCGGAAGCCGCGTCTTCCACTGTCCAGTCTCCAGCGGGACTCGACATCCTGGATAGAAAGCCACTGCTTTTGCGAAATCGACCCCACGACGTGGCGCATGCTTTGGCTCCACTGAATACAGGACTGTCGAGCCGCCGTTGGACCAGCCGAGCAGCGAAATTGCTTGCGATTTGACGTTCGCTTCAGTGCTTAGATAGGTAAGTGCCGATAGCGCGTCACCGACACGCTCATGGCTGGGGCGCACGTCGCGGTCGCCGACTTTGCATTGTGGGCCTAGACCGCGTGACGCAAAGCTGTCGGGAAACAGGGTGACAAATCCCAGTCCGGATAGTCGCTGACCCCAGTCTTCATGCCGTTCGCTCGGCCTTCCGCTGTCGTCGGTTAGTCCCGAGCATCCGTGCATCGCGACGACAGCGGCGTGCTGGCCGGCTTGTGCCGGCGCGTAAACCCAGGCCTTGAGAGTCACGCCATCGGCACCGGGAAAGGTGACCTGTTGCGCTTTGGTAGCCGCGACCACGGGGCCAACGGCCGCAGCCAAGCACGCAAATCCAATGACGAGTACCGCTTGCAGCCAAAATGTCATGAACTCGCGCTGTCTCATTCGATCACCTCGTCGGTGCGGCGACCAGCGACTGCGATGCCGCCAACAGCGGACATGAATTCGCAGTTTCTCGACATTGGCCGCGTTGCCTTATCGATACATGCCCTAATACCCGAACTGTTCGCGCAGGATGCGTTCGTCGAGACTATGGCCGGGATCGAACAGCATGTGCATGGAGGTCGAGTGGTCCATGCCGATCTCGACCGAGCGGACGGAGCGGACCTCGTCATGGTCGGCGACGGCGGCGACCGGCCGCTTGTCGCCTTCGAGCACGTCGATCCGCACCTTGGCGCGGTCGGGCAAGAGCGCGCCGCGCCAGCGCCGCGGTCGGAACGGGCTGATCGGGGTCAGCGCCATCAGCGGCGCGCCGATCGGGATGATCGGTCCCTGCGCCGAGAGATTGTAGGCGGTCGAGCCGGCCGGCGTTGCCACGAGCACGCCGTCGGCGACCAGGGCGGGCAGCCGCACCTTGCCGTCGACCAGGACGCGCAGCCGCGCCGCCTGGTAGCCCTGGCGGAACAGCGAGACCTCGTTGATGGCGCGGTGCCGATGCACGCGGCCGGCGGCATCGCGCGCGCGCATCACGAGCGGATGAATGACGCTGACCTCGGCGGCGGCGAGCCGTTCGACCAGGCCGGTCTCCGAGAACTCGTTCATCAGAAAGCCGATGGTGCCGCGATGCATGCCGTAGATCGGCTTGCCGGAATTCATCAAACGTTGCAGGGTCGCGAGCATCAGGCCGTCGCCGCCCAGCGCGACGACGACGTCGGCGGTCTCCGGTCGCGCGTCGCCGTAGCGCTTGATGAGCCGGCGCCGCGCCTGCTGCGCCGCCGGCACGTCGCTGGCGACGAAGGCGATGCTCCTGTAGCGGGCGGGGACTGGGCGGCGCTTGGGCATGGGCGGCGAGGGGTTTTACAAAGTCGGCTTGGCAAACTCAAAAGGCGGCGCGGCGCCCGGGGAGACCACAATGGAACGCGCGGTGTTCGTCTATACGACTTATCCCTCCACTGTCGAGGCGGAGGCGGCCGGCCGGGCGCTGCTGGAGCGGCGGCTCGCCGCCTGCGTCAACATCCTGCCCGGCATGATTTCGCTCTATTGGTGGGAGGGCAATATCGACCGCGGCGACGAGGTGGTCATGATCATCAAGACCCGCGCCGGCCTCGCCGAAGCCGTGCGCGCCGCGGTCCGGCAGATGCACTCCTACGCCACCCCTGCCATACTGGTGCTGCCGATCGAAAGCGTCGATCCCGACTACCACGCCTGGATCGTCAAGGAGACGGCAGAGGGGGCGGTCCATTCTTGAATCCATCACCTTCGCCTCCGACGGACTGAAGCTGTCCGGCGTCGTGCACGTGCCGGACGATCGCCGGCCCGGCGAACGGCGGCCCGCCATCGTCATGATGCACGGCTTCGGCGCCAACAAGAATGGCGGCCCGGAATGGATTTGCCGGCAATTCGCCGCCTGGGGCTACGTCGCGCTGCGCTTCGATTATCGCGGCTGCGGCGACAGCGAAGGCGAGCGCGGCCGCGTCATCCCAACCGAGGAGGTGGCCGACGCGCGCAATGCCATCAGCTACATGGCCGGGCGGCCTGACGTCGATGCGGAAGCGATCGCGCTCTGCGGCTCGAGCCTCGGCGGCGGCGTCGCCGTGCAGGCGGCGGGGCTCGATCCCCGCGTTGCCGCGGTCATCGTCGAGAACGGCGTCGCCAACGGCGAGCGCATGATCAGAAACATGCACAGCGCCGAATCGTGGGCGAAGTTCCGTGCATTGCTTGACGAGGTCACGGCGCACCGCGAACGCACCGGCACCTCGAAGATGATTCACCGCTTCGACATTTTCGAAATGCCGAAGGTGCTGCAGGTCAATCTCACCTCGAACGATTCGCTGATGCAGTTCACCGGCGAGACCGCGATCGGTTTTTTCATGTTCCGGCCGGAGGAGTTCGCGGCGCGGATAGCGCCCAGGCCGTTGCTCATATTGCACAGCGCGACCGACACGGTGACGAACTACGACGAGGCCTTCGCCTTCATGCGCCATGCGCGGCCGCCGGTGGAGCTGCATCTGCTCCACGGCCCGACCCACTTCATGTTCGTCAATGCCGACCCGCGCGTCGCCGAAACGCTGCGCGGCTGGCTCGAGCGCTATTTTCCGGCGCGGCGATAGCGGGCGTGCGCCAAGTTGGCGCAATCTGGTCGGCCCGCCTCGTCACTGCGAGCGAAGCGGAGCAATCCAGCGGCTTGCGCAAGCGTCCTGGATTGCTGCGTCGCTGCGCTTCTCGCAATGGCGGTACTAGTAGGTCCGCGTGCCGTCGATCACTTCCTTCAGCGCCACGTATTCGCGGCATTCGGTGCCGCAGATCAGCCGCACCTGTTCGAGGTCTTCCTTGGCCTTGATGACGTTGCCCTGCTCGGCCTGCCACATGCCGTAATAGGACCAGGTCAGCGCGTGCTTGGGATCGGCGGCGAGCGCCCTCTCGTACCAGTATTTGGCGTCGTCGTAGCGGCCGAGCTTGCGGCTGGCGTAGCCGATGAGCGTCGCGACGTCGGCGTTGTCGTCATAGCCCATGGCGCGCAGCGCCGCGATGCCGGCGGTATAATCCTCCTGGTCGTAAACCAGCGCATAGGCCTTGTGCCAGTCGTTGAGGAATTTCTCGGCCGCGCTGTGCTTCTCCTTCTTCGGCTTCTGCTTGGTCGTCGAGGTACCGGACGACGGATTGGCCGGCGGCGCCGGGCTATTGGTCTCCATGGCGGCGGCCAGTCCGGGGGCGCCGGCGACGGCGCCGATCACGATGGCGGCAGCAAGCAAGCGGGTTTTGCGCATGACCTTCTCCTGGTTGGTGCGCCATAAACACCGCAAGTCTAGCGTTTCTTCCCGGCGCTGGCAGCAACGAAAAAACGCTGCCATTACCGAAAGTTCACGTAGGTGAACGCTATCCGCTGCCCCACTTCAGGGCGCATTCAGCGCACGCGGCGTAAGACTCCAAGTCACAATCGGCGCGACCCAAATCAGCGCCGGAACAACAAGGAGAACCACGATGTTGAGGAACCTCACCGCAGCCCTGGTTGCGACCGCGCTCCTGGCCGGTCCGGCTTTCGCCGCCCAGGCTTCGGGCGACAGCGCCACCGTCCCGGCCGCCGCCGCGACCAAGGTGCAGCCCACGGCCAAGCCGATGCAAGCGCAGAAGCCGACCAATCCGGCCAACCCGGCCAAGGCGACCAAGACCGTCAAGACGCTCAAGCACGGCCGGGCCCATGTGCGCCACCACACCGCGCACGTGGTGAAGCCCGGCAAGGCGACCAAGAGCACGAAGTCGGCCGCTTAATCGGAATTGCTTGCGGCCCGGCGTCTCAGAAACCAGTGATGAGGTCGGACGCCGGACCGTACGCACCGACTTGCGGGCACGCTTCCGTGCTCGCCGCGAGTCCGCAAGTCGGACAATAGTCGTCCCCGGCCAGCGCGCTTTTTTACCGCGCGTAACAGCAACACCTCAAGGCCGCAGGGATCGGGGAGGCCGGCTCGTCGGAGCCGGCCTCCGTCTCTTTGAGCATGATCCGGAAGAGCGGACACCGGTTTTCCGACCCCGGCGGGCGGTCGCTACGTGCGATTAGCATCACAACCGCGTGCCAATGCACCACAATAAAAGCAACGCTACTCGATCACTTCGTCAGCACGCGCCAGGAAGGTCTCGGAAACCTTCAGCCCAAGCGCTTTGGCAGTGGTCAGATTGATGACGAGATCAAATTTGGTCGGTTGCTCGACCGGCAAATCGCTAGCCTTTGCTCCGCGTAAAATCTTGTCGACGTAGTCGCCAGCGCGCCGGAACAAGTCCGAATAGTTTGCAGCATAGGAGATTAGGCCGCCGGTCTGAATGTACTCGCGGTTACCGTGCATTGTCGGTAGTCGCGCCGCGAGCGCAAACGTGTTGATTCGGGCCCGGTTGGTATTAACGAGCGTATCAGATACGACATAGAGGGCATCTGCGCGTCCTTTGAACGCCTCGATGGCGCTGGCGATGTCATCCGCTCGTCGTATTTCCGATCTTATGGTATCGAGTCCGAGCTTGCGGGCCACGCCCTGGATGTCGGCCATCTCCAGCAGCACCGCGGGATTATCCCCGTTGCCGATGATCGCCAAGCGATGCAGGTCCAGGACAATCTCGCGCAAAAGCTCTAGCCGCTTGCCAGCAAGATCAGCCGATTGATTCGACAGCCCGGTTACGTTGCCGCCCGGATGGGCGAGGCTAGCGACTAGTCCGCTGCCGATAGGGTCTTGTACCAACGTGAAGACGATCGGAATAGAAGATGTGGCCTGCTTGGCTGCTAGGACGGCAATGCTGCCGACGACGATAACATCAACTTTAAGCCGGACGAACTCCGCAGCGAACTCCGCGAAACGCTCGCTGCGGCCTTCCGCCCAGCGATATTCGATCGTAACGGTTCTGCCCTCGATCCACCCCAGCTCACGCAGCCGCTGCTGAAAGGCGGTCACCCATGGCCCCCAGGTCGAAGGTGTGCTGGAGCCCAGGAAGCCTATAGTCGGAATCTTCCCCGCCTGTTGCGCGCGCGCCGCGAGCGGCCACGTCGTCGCAGCTCCGCCAACCAACGTGATGAAATCGCGTCGCCGCATTGCCTGCCCCGATCGCCGGTTTTCCGAAAAGATCATGCTACAGCTTGGGTTGCCACGGCAGCGGCACGTGCTCGTAGCCGCTTGCGGTCTTGATCAGATGGCCGCAGGCTGGGAACGGAAAGTGATAGCCGGTGACCAGCATCCGATCGGCGGCGGCGCGGTCGAACAGCGTCTTGCGCGTCGCCACCGCTTGGTCGCCATCGACGTCGAACGCGGCCTGCCAGTCAGGATGGCGGGCGAAGATCGCCGGATGCTGCGCGGTGTCGCTCAACACCAGGAGCGACGCGTCGCCCGAGTGGATCGCGAACACCGTGTGGCCCGGCGTGTGGCCGGGCGCGGGCAGGGTGACGATGCCGGGCGACACTTCCTTGCCCGGCGTGTAGCGCGTCACTTGCTTGGCGATATCGGAAAAAATCCGCCGCTGGTTGAGGAAGGTGAGCTTCTGATCGGCGGGCGCCGCGTTCATGTTGGCGTCGTCCATCCAGTAGGCCCATTCCGGCTCCGGCACCATGATCTCGGCATTGGCAAAGATCAGCGCGTTGTCCTTATCTTTGATGCCGTTGATGTGATCGGGATGGAAATGCGAGATGACGATCTGGTCGACGGCTTTCGGCGCGATCCCGGCTGCGGCGAGATTGTCGGCGATCATGCCGGCAGTCGGCGCGATCTGGCCGCCGGTGCCGGTATCGATCAGCACGAGCTTATTTCCGGTATTGACGATCAGGGTGGTGAACGGCGTCTCGAGCTTGTCGTGCGGCATGAAGGCGACATCGAGCGCCTGCTCGACGGCGGCGAACGGCGCGTTGCGGATGAATTTGTCGGTGATCGGCCGATACCAGATGCCGTCGTAGAGCGCGGTCACTTCGAACGCGCCGATCTTGTAGCGGTAGATGCCGGGCGCCTGCTTTTCGGCTGGCGGCGCCGCGGCGGCAAGCGGCTCGGCGCCCGCGGTGAGCGCAGCGACGGCGGAACCGGCGAGGAGCGAGCGGCGGGTCAGCGGCGACATCGACGTCCTTTCTGCGGCCCCCATGCTTTCTGCGCGATCGGCGCGGTGGTAAGCATAGGCCCATGGCGCCCTTGCGACAAACAGCGGGCCTCGCGCCCTCATTCAAGCTCGGTTTCGCCGCCATCGTTGCGCTCGCGCTTTTCATCCGCTGCGGCGGAGCCGCCGCGCAGGGGATGGGCGTCTGCACGGTGGCGAACACCTGCAGCGAGGCTTTCTTCCAATGCGTCGCCGTCAATTGCCCGGCGATTTTCGACGCGCGTTGCAGCGGCGCTTGCCAGTCGCGCTTCAACGGCTGCATGCGCACCGGCGCATTCCGCGCGCCCGACTGTCGCGACCGGACGCTGGTGCGGAAGTGAGGCACGGTCGCTTGCTGGCTTGCGAACGCCACTTTAGGATCGTTTCGGCGGGAGTTGAGTTGTGAGTATGAAGCGGTCCAGCGCAGTTTCGATTGCCTGCATTGTCGGCGCCGGGCTTTTCGTGTGGCTCGCCGTGCCGGGAGAGCCTCACGCCCAATCGGCCGACCTCGTGCTGTGCGATCGCGTCGCCGCCGATCCGACCGATCCGGACAAGCCGGCCGACGTCAAAGGCGCGGCCGCCATCGCGCCCACCGACGTCGCGGTCGCGATCAAATACTGCAAGGTCGCGGCGCCGTCCTCGCGCCGCGCGCTTTATCAGCTCGGCCGCGCTTATGCGGCCAATCAGCAGATGAAGGACGCGGTCGCCGCCTACCGCAAGGCTGCCGAAAAAGGCAGCAGCGCCGCCATGGTCGAGCTCGGTACGCTCCTCACCAGCGGCGCCGGCGTGCAGAAGGACGAAGCGCAGGGCCGTCAATGGCTGCAGCGTGCGGCCACAGCCGGCAATCCGCGCGCCGCCGTCACGCTCGCCAACACCGAAGGCGGCACGCCGTCGGATCCGGGGGAGGCGCGGGCGGTTCTGGAAAAAGCCGCCGCGGCCAATTCGGCCGAAGCGCAATTCCAGCTCGGCGTGATGTATGCCGAAGGCACCGGCGGGCCGCAGGACGATGCCGCCGCCCGCGCCATGTTCGAGAAGGCCGCGGCCCAAGGCCACGCCCAGGCGCTCGACTGGATGGGCGCCTTCGTGCTGTCAGGCCGCGGCGGCTCGCAAGATACCGCCGCCGCCAAGGCCTATTACGAAAAGGCTGCCGCGCTCGGCAACGAAGACGCCAAGGCCGCGCTCGAGCGGCTGAAATGCACCAGCACGATCAGGGACAAGCGCGGCAATATCATCAGCCGGCTGTGCTTCTGATGCGGGGCGGCGAAAACCGCCCCGCATCCGCACTGCAACGGTCGCGTCCTACTGACTGCTGAACAGATTCTGCGGGATTTTCGCAGTCGAGAAGATGTAGTCGCGTGAGGCTTCGAGCTTGGTGCGCAGCCCGTCGAGATCGACGTCGAGCAACTGCCCCTTCCACTTGCGCACCTTGCCGGCGACGATCACGGTCTCGACATTGGTGCGATCCATCAGCGAGACCACCGCGCCCGGCACCTGGTTGAGCGGCGCCACATTGAGCCTGGTGGCATCGAGAAGGATGATGTCGGCCTCCTTGCCGGGCGTGAGCGAGCCGACCTTGGTGTCGAGCCGCAGCGCCTTGGCACCGTTCATGGTGGCGTAGCGCAGCACGTCGCGGGTCGTCAGCGGCGCCGGGATGTTGCTCGGCAGCGGCGGCGAGGACTGGGCGGTCGGCCAATACGGCGGGAATGTGCCGCCGGAGACCAGTGCCGCGGCATCCGGGAGTCCCCAATCCAAGGGGTTCGGCAGATTGGATCCGGGCGTCGTATTGGGGCTGTCGAGGATCATCTGGTTCACGATCATGCGCTGCAGGTTCATGGCAGAGCGCATCTGCGTGAAGAAGTCCGCCGTCAGCGTGCACTCCACGTCGACGCTGAGCGAAGGCTCGAACGGCGCCTGCGGCGTGCTCATGGTCTGCATCCGGATGATCGGCGGCATGCCATGGCGCATGTTCATCTCGATCGGAAACGCGATCGAGACCTGCGCGCCGTTGTCGTGCACCGCCTTCCAGCCCTTTTGGGACATCCCGGTCATGTGGATGAACAGGTTGTCCGGGCCGATCTTCAGCGGCTTGCCGGTGATGGTGTTGTTGCCGCCGGTGCCGTCGGCGAGCGCGTCGAGCGTCGGGCGGATGCCGAACGGCGACAGGATATGGGCCGCGACCGGAATGCCGATATCGCGGCCGATCGACCAGGCTTTGGTGTAGGTTGCCTGCCCGATATAGACCTCGCCGCCCATGATCATGGTGACGAGCTGATCGGTCGAGCGGAAATACTTGTTGTGGATGCGGTAAGCGTCCTGCGGATACGCGTAACCGGCAGGCGAGGGGATGATGCCCTGTCCCGCGCCCTCGAAATAGCCGAAGGCGGCGCGCCGGCCGGTATCGAACAGCGCCTGTACGGCAGCGTCCGAATGCTGCGGCGAATAATGAATCTGCGACACGTCGTGCACCGTGGTGACGCCGTCGTCGAGCTGCGACAGTCCGCCGAACAGTTCGTTGATGTAGACGTCCTGTGGCCGATAGACCGGCGCGAACGTCAGCAGAATGTATTCGAAGTAGGTGGTGCTGCCGCTGGCCGTGCCCGTCTGGTCGTTGATCAGGACGCCGTCGGCGAGGAAGCTGCGCAGCGCCGTCTCGAATTGATGGTGATGCGTATCGACGAAGCCGGGCATGACGATGCGCCCGCGCGCGTCGATCACGTCGGCATTGCCGGCCGGAATGTTCGGCCGCACGGCCAGGATCGTCTTGCCGTCGACCAAAACGTCGGCCTGGGCGAAATCGCCGACCGCCGGGTCCATCGACATTACCGCGCCGCCGCGAATGACATAACGGCGGCCCGGCCTGCCAGAGTCTTGCGGCGGATCGGAATAGTTCGCAAGTTGCGCAGCGGCCCGCCGCGGCGCAAATAAATTAAGACCGCCTGACGCGGCAACGCCGGCCGCCGCTGCGCCTTTGAGGAAATTGCGCCGCGAACCCGGATGATTTCTGAACATTCCCAGCTGACACAGCCTGCACATAGTTTTCGCTCCCCGCTTGAGCCATTCGGAAATGACGGCTCCGCAATAATTCTGGCGTTGAGACGCTGGAGTGCACAATTGAAATCTGCACGGAAGCCCGCAAAAAAGCGCGGGAACATCTCCCAAGATAAAGACCCACGTTTTGCGTCGAAACTTCAGTGGGCGTGCGCCCTTTACTTTGCAGCGCCGGTGTGTGCTCTTGCACTCAAGAGGACTGACCTCCCACCAGGTTCACCAGAGTCCTGACATGATGGAGGCCGGGCTGGTCGACTTTTTCAGGCGGCGCCAGCTTGCGCGCGATGGTTTCACCGTGGCCCCGCGCTTCCTATCGGCTCCGGCGGCGCTGGAGCTGGCAGCCGTCGTCCGTGCGATCTATGAAATGTTGGCGGCCGCGGAGACAATCGAGGATCCTCACCTCGCCGATCACTTCCGCCGGTGGCAGGGCGTGTGGCTGAAGCCCCTGCCGCAATTTCTTTCCGGCGCCGACCCGGAAATGGCGGCGCGGCTGCAGCGCGCCGTTGCCGCGGTGTCCGGCCGGGCGCGACGGCTGCTGGGGGAGGGTTGGTACCTGCTGGAGCAGTGTTCGTTCTTTCGCCGCCCGAGCTCGCCGACGACATTGCTACGCTGGCACATCGATGCCGACGGCGCCCAAATCGGCAAGGCGGAGTCCGTCAACGTCTGGCTGCCCCTCGACGAGGTCGGCGTCGACCTGCCGTCGCTCGACGTCATTCCCGGCTCTCACCGCAAGATGCGCAAACTGCCGCTCTTGACCGACGAGGACTACGACCGCGATGATGAATTCGCCGCCGCGCTCGGTGCCGCCGTCACGCCGCGGCTGCAGCCGGGCGACGCGCTGATCTTCGATCAATACATCCTGCATCGCAGCCAGCCGACGGCGCTGAAGGAATTTTCGCGGACCTCGTGCGAAATGCGTTTCGCCCGCGACAGTCTCCGAGGCCGATAACCAACGGCGCGATCCACGATCACGTCGATAGAGTGGCGCGCGCCCCTTTTTTGGTCAGTTTGCCGCTTCGGTCAGTGTTTCGTCGTCCAGCCGGTACGAGGATACGAGCGACGCCGAACGCCTGCGTCATAATCCGGCAATGCGCTGGAATATTGGACTGAATTTGCTCGGACGTGGTTCAGATGTCACGAGAGCGGCGCCAATCGAGCGGTTCAATCGCCGACTTTGCCAAGCCATCGCAACGAGAGCCGGGGACAGTGCAACCGCCTGAACGATCCAACACCACAAATTAAAAGGGTTATACATTTCTGCCGACTTTTCCATGCCTGCTTGCAATGTAGGCGCGGCTACAAACAACACGACGACAGCAACGAAATTGAGGGCGGCGATCAGTGCAATCCAAGCTTTCGCAAACCACCCAAGCACCTGATCAAAGACCTCCGCAGCTTCCTCCCGCTCGATCAGCCTGCTAAGTACGCCGCGAAGTTCGTCAGTGAGGGCGATGGGCAAATCGACCGTTGTTAGATCACACTGTTTGGAAATGGCGCGCCATTCCATATTGTACGCCTGGAGCGCGCTGGTGAACTCTTTGTAGTGTTCGGAATTGATTTCCTCCGTCTTTTTGATTTCCAACCACTTTAAAACAGCCCGTGCGTCATGCCGGAGAGATCCTGGTGCCCACGGCTGTGCTGCGTCGGACATCAGTTGGTCAAGCAACAGGATTCCCCGAAGATTGCCGATAATTTGGGCGCTTGCCGTTTCAGTCAGCTCATTTGGGCGTCCTTGCGACTTCGAGGATTTTACCGAGCCGGCTTCTCCTACCCTTGCTGCGGTAATTCCATTCGCTGAGATGTGTGTCGCCTTGTTTCGATCGGCGGGCGCGCGACCAAAGCTCTTTTTGAGATCGAAAGGCGAAAGGCGTCGTAGCGCGAGCTGAGCATAAGAAAAGCTTCTCTGTGCCCGTTTAAGCAGGGTCAGTTTGAACAGGGACGGAAACCCGTCGACGTTTTGGCGGTCCCCGGGATCGATATTTGAGACGGGAAATGGCCGGCCACGATAAGCGCGCCTTGCTGGCAATGCATCATTCGATTCTGAACTCGACTTGGTCGGCGCTGCCAACTCCGCTTCGACCTTTCGAATTGCATGCTCGAGGGCCGCGCGCTCTCGAATTATTTCGGGCTCTGACGCTGGGGGCGTTCTAACCTCAAGCTGACGAACGAGAATCGAGCGTACCTGCCCGAAAAGAACATCACGGGTGGCGGGCGTATTGCGCTCCAGCTTCGAAACCGCGCCAGCAACGATGGGATAGTAGTCACGCATGTACACGCCACAAGATACGATGCGAAGCCGAGGCCCGTCACTCTTGCGGTTGCGAGTATGCGGGACGAATTCTGACCGGACAATGGCAGAATCCGCGTGTCAACTGCGGTGACGGCGCCTTCGCCTTGCGGTTGCTCGACCAGCGTCGGCGTCCTGCTGCATTTGCGATGGTCGTATCCCAGTGCGCGGCGCTCCCCGAGAAGCAGCTTTGCCAGAGAGCCGTCGATCAAGTTGGGAGCGGATTTGATCTATCAGAGCGTGGCCGGGGCTGATCTTCTTAACTGCGGCGTCGATCATAGCCGCACGCTCGAGCGCAAGGAGGTCTATGGCGTCGAACGCTTCCAAGAGAGCAAGCCCAGCGTCGCGGAGTTGCTTGTCATCACCCAGGACGTGGCATAACGCTTTTATGATCCGCGCCGACAAGGCGCCCGGCCTGTTGTTGTCGGTCTGCGTTACACATTGAAGCGCTGTAATTAACGTCGCGTCGCCGTAGTGCTTGAGGCATTGCGCAATGGCCCCAACGGCCATGGTTTGTCCAACCATCTGCTTGGCTGTTGGAATTGGATAGCGCAGGATTTCGACTTCAGCCCTCGCGCAAACGCTCGCCAACCGGACTGCTTCCGGCTCCCTTGCCACGAGCGCCGCTGCGTGCAGCGCCATTCGGAAGATCGGAGTGACGATACCATTGATAGCTTTGAACGCGGCGGCCTGTTGCTCGCGAGCGGCAGTCACAATCTGACAGGGGACGGAGTCGAGGCCAACGAGTGCGGCAGCCGTCGTGCGATGTTGCCCGTCGATAATGGCGAACTTACCTCCTTCGACCGGCGCCACAACCACCGGCGCAAAGCAGGACCAGGAGAACGTCCGGGCGATGCCGATGACATTGCGCCGCCCCTTGCCAAGGATCGGCCGTTGATATGCAGGGTCGATGATTAAGTCCGAAATCCGAAGCCACTGGAGAGCGGGAGCCGGACCTGCGGAAACGGACTTCGGTCTCTCGAAACCTTCGGTGGAGATGGGCCGCATGGGTTTCCAACCAATCCGCCCGCTTAACCCCACGAAAGTAAAAACAGCCTAACCTATGCAAGTTCCTGACCATATTGCCGTCCAACGCAGAGCCGCCTTGATTGGGCCGCAAGGCGGCCTTCACATAATTTCGGCAATTCACAACGTTGCGGTGCAAAATTCACTGGATAAGTTTCTGCCCTCCTGGAACATAATGAGATGCTCGCGATTTTTTGTGTCAGGGAAATTACTTGCAAAGGGCGAGCGAATGTCAGGACCACAAATCTTTCTGCTGGGAATAATGGTCGCGTGGACGCCTAGTTTAATTTTCCTCGCATATGGATTGCGCGACAGGAATATCCTTCAAGAGGCTACGTCCGAAGAAGATCATTAAACCGCACTAGTCGTTCGATCGCGGCGGTAGTTTGCGCGGAGGTGCCGTCGTCGGCGGCGTGTCTAATCCAGCAGCTGCGCGCAGCCATAACATCGCCATTTCCAAGTATTGATCACGTTCTTCCTTGGAGAGGGCGGATGCCGCCAGAGATATGCACTGATCAACATATTCGCGATATTTGTCAGATTGCGAGGCCACGATCCCTCATAGTGTTCCATCTCGATATGAACTCAATATGAAACCCCGGCATTTGCGCCGGGGAGGGGCCGGTGCCTGACAGCTTTTGGGGGGTTCCCGTCCCTTTTAATTGCCAACGCTGCCGTCAATCATCTGGTTTCGGTGCATCTCACGCATCAAGGCAATGCCGGTATGCGGCATCAAATGGACGGAGCGAGGTCAACGCCTCGCCATGCTGCGCCACGGCAGCATTGTTGCCGGTGAAGGCGGCTGTTGACTCGATTGCGCGCCACAGCCGGTGCCATGACTCAGCCGCGCTCGCTCCGCGCGGTTGTGCTCGGCCGCACTTTCTCCGGCTGCGGCGCGATCAAACGCGCATCAGCGGCTATTTCTGAGTCACAGCGGACTTATGGCGGTGCCAAACCACCAAACTGACCAGGCAGCTAACATCGCCACTGCCGCGGCGACTGCGTATCCCATCGCCTCGGTCATTTAGTGACGGTAGCTGAGTCGGTCGACGCATGGGTTAACGCAGCGCGGTCCTGCGCGGCGTGATGGCGTAGCTGCCGATCAGCCAAAACGCTATCGCTGCTACGACTGCTATTGCTGCGGCGATTCCATACACCCAGACCTCCATAGGACTGCGATGCAATGGTGCGTCGACGCAAGGATTTAACACGCGGCTACAACCTGCGATCCGCAAAATGCGCCAGTGCGGCGGTCAGAGCGGGCCGGCGTGGTACGTAACCAACCAAATGACCACGGCCGCCGCAAGCGCCAATGCAGCGATAGTCGCCAATGCCCGCCAGTCGCCCATGCGGCAATCATAGCCGAGCCAGTCAGGTCGCCAAGGGTTGCGCGAATGCTGGCCCGGCCTGTTCTGTTTGATCCACGTCAAAACGGCCCCCGCAGAGCGGCGCATGCTGTGGTCCCAACAACGCTACGGGGGTAGTTAGTTGGGGCGGCCTCGACCGGGGAAATTCCCCCTCCTGCGGTCCCTCCGGTCTTGGCCGCTTGATACTCGCTGCCGTGTCATCGCTGCGTCATCGCGAGCATGCCAGTAGCTCTGGCCCCATTTGTCGTGGGGCGATTTCCACCCCAAAGTAACTTGCCCGGCTGGCTGGCGTCGGTCGGGCTCTTTGGTGCGTCACACAGAATTAAGCGCCTGATCGAAGACAACATTCCCTTTGACGATGCGATGACGCTGCATTGACTGCGGTCGTGCTCCAAAAGAGCGGCAAAAGGGAGAAAAAAATGAAGTTCGCGGGCAACGTGATACGGGGCTTCATTCAATTCCTGTTAATCGCCGTCACCGTGCAGCCATTTACAATTCTGCCAGCAGCCGCTCGCGCCCGGGATCACATCAATTACGGCTATTGCCCCGGGACGATGCGCCTGATGAATGACGTTTCACATTGTCGCAAACCGGCACCGGATAGCGGTCAGTGCCCGTCCGGCCAAATAGCGAGGGGCGGCGCGACCTGGGCGTACCACGTTCGATGCTGCCACGACCCGGGCAAGCCGTCCCCCTGTTGGCAGCAGCAGCGCGGGGTGGCAAGGCCGGCCGCAGCGGATCGCCCGGTCGTTTTTATATGATGGCCGGCGGCGCGCGCCGCGCCTTTTCTATGTTGAGCGCGTCATCACGCCGGGAATGACCAGCGGGCCGGGCAATGGCCGCGAATAGTCGGGACGTCTGCGTGAGGTCATGCTGTGCAACCTCTTGACGAATCATGGATGAAGCGCACTTGATCGAGTCATGGATATGGGGCTCATCTATCTGAATTTTGCAGCGGCATGGGCCTACCGCACGAAGACCGGCAGAGGTGATGACGAATTACAAGACGCGCGCGAACGGATGCAAAGCCATCCGAATTACGAAGCCGGAAGACACCTTGAAGCCTTGGCGCTCGCCGAAAGATTAGTGCTCTGCGGCTATATCGATCCTAATAGCGCGAGCGCAACGGCGTTCGAACGGGTTAGGTCAGCCGTCCAATCAAAAATAGCCCGCGAGCGGAACATGATCGATCCTGACGGTGACCCTCTCGGCGATCTGTTCGCTGCCGCATGAATGGCTCTGCGGGAACCGCTACCACACTACCAACACCGGCACGCTTCCGTCCGCTAGGACCTGCGATGTTTGACTACCTAACAATAGCTTCTTGAGGCCGCGACGCCCATGAGAGGCTATGACGATTAAGTCGCAGCCTCTGGACTTTGCTGCTTCGATAATCGCAGCGGCTGGGTACGCATTCGGAACATGCAAGAGTTCTGCAGATATTCCGATCTGCTCCGCCATGGCTCGAGCTTCATCGAGGACTTTGGTCGCACTTTCCTTGCAGGCTGCGTCAAAACGATCAAACTCTTCCGGCGAGGGAATCCATCCCCCGGCGTGTCCGCTCCCATAGTCGACCTCGAGCGGTTCCGTTACCGTGATGACTGTCGCTCGGGCGTTCAAGGCCTTTGCTAAAGCAATCCCATGCTGAATGCCTTTTCTCGCGACATCCGACCCGTCCGTGCTCATCAGAATATTGGCG
>Ga0335081_10000693_pt1 | contig 55262 bp, 39 predicted proteins | sample Lox_Sample_35_FD_206713 | JGI IMG/M metagenome (GOLD analysis project Ga0335081, IMG submission 206713) | Soil microbial communities from Loxahatchee National Wildlife Refuge, Florida, United States - Lox_Sample_3.5 | ecosystem: Environmental > Terrestrial > Soil > Wetlands | place: USA...
CAGGAAGAAACCTCCACGAAATGGAACGCGCAGCAAGGGCGAAGGCTATGACGGTGAAAGGGATGAAATATTCGGCGAACCTGGCTGTTTTCACGGTAAGGACAAAAAAAATGATCGCACAAAGTGCAAATGCAAATGATGTTATGTCGTTCCGCCGGTTGCGCCATGCCAGAACAATGGCAGCTAAAGCCATTATGACACTGGGGATGAGCCAGCGTGCCCATTGACCGATCGTAAACGGTTCAAATTCCCGGCCAAGCTCGAACCCTTTCCTGCTACCCCACGCAGTTTTGATCAGCACATCGACAATCTGGATCCAGGTAAAACGTAGAAGGTTCATCGCGTTCGGATGGAGAACTATCCCCAGGATAGTACCGCTTAGGGCAGCAGCGATGACACCCCAGCGCCATTTCCTTCCGGAAAGCGTTCCTGCGGTCTCGGAAATGGCAGCGAGAATGACGGGAAGTTGCCATGCCACATAAGCCCACGGATAAATCGCCGAGACTACCATCACGATCACCCGTCGATTGTTCACCGCCGCCCAAAGGACGACAAGAGCAAGCCCGATAGAAATGAGATGGGGACGAACGAGTGCAAAACGCCAGAGGAAAACGTCGGTGGTCACAAGCGGGAATAGAGCCCACAATCCGGCAAAACGCACACCTTCTTTTCGAAGAACAGTATACATCGTAAAAAGGAGTGCAGAGCCGATCAGCGTGCCTACGATTTTCGCTGCAAGAATCCAGTCCATGCCGGCAAACGGCACAAAAAGCAGGTGAAAAAGCAATTCTTTGTCGGCATAATGGTCTGAGAGCCAGCTGAACGGTGTCCAAGGGAAGGCGTGTAGGATTCCGTATTGCCGAATGAGACGTCCGACTGCGGCATGGTAGGCCGAGTCTGCATCCACAGGTGCCTTGATGATGAAAAAATGGATAAAGGAGGCAATACCTACATACAATATTGTCCAGACTGCTAAACCCCAGCTGCTCAGGAAATCGGTAATCGCAGTCAATCGCGATGAATAATGAACGTGTTTCTGCACAATTGGTTCCTTCATGCCTCTCAATGTCACGCGCTTACTTCCTACAAGACGCCAACGGTTCTGCAATAAATATGATCCCAAGGGAATCCCCCGTTTCTGTAGCCTGGGGACTCGAAAATACATTGGAAGCATACCACACTCTGCATTTATGCGAAATATTTTTACAAAAGAAAGCAACATACACGATATAGACTCAAATTTCAGCGGAGCATGCCACCACACCTTTATAAGGAAAAGATGCCTAGTATTCGATATGCTTGGCTCCCCAGCGCAGATGAACGTGAGCACTGGCTAGAACATCTTTCAATGTAATGGCGTTCGTTTTTAGGAGTTTGGTAGGTCAGAGACCGAGGGAGCAATGCCACAACTCGATCGGCCGGCCGGAGTCAAGGGCTTGCGTAGGTACTTCCCGTCAAGCTTCGCTGGGTTCTTAAAAATAGCGGGATTTAACATTATCCAAGCAGCGGTGAACCGAACTGAAAAACGAAAGGGTACCGAGCATGATAGCCGCCATTTCGCTTCTATCTCGTGCATTAAAGAGTGTTTACTGCGCTCTTCAACCGATCAAGCGCTGGCACCACTTCCGGCAGCCAGACGCGCTGCTTGCGGTATGTTTCACCACATGACCCCTTTACGAGTTCATCAACTTTGAATATACACCTGTTGTTAGTAATATCAGTATCCCGATACTGGTTACAATAATACCATATTTAATTTCTGGAGGATTGTAAACCATTTCCACGACGTGGTGGCCTGCAGGCCAAGAAATGGCTCGTACAGCAGCGTCCGCGCAAAGAATGGGCACCGTGATACCATCAATACGTGCTTCCCACCCTGGCCAGAAGGCATCATTAACTATCAACAACGCATCACCCGAACTTGTTGCTTCAATCCGTAATGATTCCTTGCCACGGCTAGCCTGAAGGATTTGTCCAGAAGCAATAAAGTGCGGCACTTGCCCTTTAATGACTACCTCATTCCCCCCTCTCTGTATGACATTGATGAGCACATGAAGTGCTTCATCTGCAGAACTTGCACCGATTGCAGTGCCTGCAAAAAAAGCCCAGGGCCTGTGCGGAACTGCCCAAACGTCAATCCACGGGTTAGTCTGCTTCTGAATGTGATCAGCGCCAATAAGTGCAGTGTTTACTCTCTTTTCGTAGATAGACGACATCACTCGCGGTAGTACGACATGTGTTGCTGCGAAGCGCCTCATGACAAGCCAACGTTCATCCGGAAAATTCTGTGCCATTGCGAGATCAAGCGCTTTAAATCTCTTTGGCATGAGGCCAGTGTATGCGTCAAAGGTGTCTAGTGCACTAGCCACGTTATACGAGGGTAATGCCATCGCTGATTCCACAAATGCAAGCCGATCGCTTTCGTCCAAATTAGACGGGCCATACCCCCTCGCTACACGAACGGGATGGATTACTCTTGCCATTGTACCTTTTTGGATTATCTCTTCCAGGGGGGAAAGAGAACGAACACCCTGCTCACCCAAGTGAATGGCAAACCGCGAGGCTGCAACAGACTCCGCAGTCATAAGAATAACAATGAGCAAACCAAGGGATCCGGCAATTCTCTTGAATCGCCAAGAAGCAAACAGTAATCCAGTCAAAACAAGGAGGGCACTAAGTGGATACACTAAACCGATCATCAATTGATGTCGGGCATGCTGGGCACCCTCTAGGACAATTGGTTGTGAATTATTTACCGCATTTGGATCCCATATCCAGAGAAAGATCAATGCTAGCCCTATAGCAGCTATGGCAGACAGGCTCGCATAGACAAATAAACGACGAACGCCCAATGACATTCGATCCAGACCGGCTCCCGCCATAAGCGACAGGCAGAGGGTGAATGGTCCGACAAGTTTCTCGGCATATCTAAATGACTCCCAAACGGGGACATGCCTCAGAATCTGATCCGCCCCCAGCGCTGGCCCCAATGCAATCCAAAGGAAGACAATAGCCATTATTCCGAGCGCACGTATGATTCTCTTACCCCACATACCATAGACGGCGAGAACAATTACGGTCGTGCCGACAAAGATGCTGGTCGAGTATGGAATAGGGAAGCGTGTTCCGGGATTACCGAGCCACATGTAAACCGAAGCAACGAGTGACTCTCCAGGTGTTCCAGAGAAGAACCCGGGAGCGATAAGTTCCGGAAGCCGCCAAAGCGACAACGCCCACTCAGCCCGATTCTCAGTGAGAACACCTGCTGATCTGGCGGTCTCAGACCAAAGAAACATCGTGGGAACAATCTGTATGCCAGCAATAAGTATCCCAATGAGCACACCGACGCAAGGCCAGACAATAGCTTTGAGGTCGTACTTTGCAACAACAAGTACTATACTGATACAGATAGCCAATACAGCCCATTGCGGATCACCTGCAAAGATGAGCAAAGAGGTGCCAAGCGCAGAAAATAACAATGTGAACCAAGTCCGCCTTCCAGCGGCGTAGTAAATAGCCGCAATAGCCCACGGTGCGCTCGCAGCACCCGCGAGGTACATGTAGTTGGCAGTCATACTCAATGTGTACCCGGACGTTCCGAAAGCTATGCCTGCGAGTATTGACCCGTAGGGAGAGATTCCGATACACAGCGCTAGGAGACACGTACCCGCTGCAGCAAGAGCTACCTGGACGACTATCAGTGCGTTAAAGGAAGCATCAGGAGCCAGGAACGCAAATAACAACGAAACCGGGTGCAATACGCCATGCAACATCTGCGCGAAGAGGGGCATTCCCATGGCTTCGTGGGGATTCCAGAGGGGGAGGCGAAAGTTGCGGAGTGCCTCGACAATTTCTCCTCTGAGAGGTGCGTACAGGGTAAGAGTATCCTTCCATTCAAGGCTGAACCCACAAGCAATATACAAAAGGGGTACTGCACCAGCAATAAAGCCTGCAAGGATTACCAAACCAGTAGAGGATAATATTTGTGTCCGGCGATCGAGTCCTTGGACTAACATAGATCTTGAAGTAAATCTGTCTTTTCTTTGCGAAAAAACCATCGATGAAACCTCTTAAAGTTTATACTTTTCTATTCCCAAAGGGGGGGACTGGCAATCAAGCACTGGCTAATTGTCACCAAAATGCAGTAAGAATTCATTTAACCACTAGCGCTATACAGATCTGTTAATACAGTCCCTCAGTATTGTCCGGTTACTTGCCATCTGATGAGATCCAGACTCCGCGTGGATGACGTTCAAATATTGCCAGGATAGGTGTATCCTGCCGCTCAACGATATACATGACCCGACCGGGGTCATTCATGCAACGGTAGCGTGTCGTCGCAAGCAGGATGTCTGGGTCTTCGGTTGGTTTCACAGAAATGAACCGTCGATGCGCCTCGGGGTTTCTAGCAAGCCAGTATTCAGTTTGAAATTTGGCAGCACAGTTTGCTACTTTGATTGGTATTGAACTGTCAGGTCGATAATGCAGGATTAATGCCTCAATTCCCTCCTTGTAGCTTGCTCCCCAGTAATCCGTTTCGTACTGTGTTGACGCTTTTTCAAGGCCCCCACCGAATAAACGGTTAAAATAAATCGTTTGATACGGATGAAGCTGCACCATGTCGATAATTGTAAAAAAGAAGGAAGCACCTACCAGAGATACGGCCAGCAATCGTATCAAATGGTGAATCCCCCGGTTTCTGAGGAACATTACAAAACACCAAGCCGATAACACAGCCAACGGAGGCAGAACAAACAAAAATTGCCGTTGAGCGTCATACAGTACAGATTTGAGAACAACTACGGCAACAAGAGGAAACGCGACCGTGAACGTTAGTGCTGAGGCATCGAAAATTCCACTGCGGCTGGGAGTATCTTTCCTGCGGAGCATTCTTACCAATAGGAATACACCGACTGCAAAAACAACGAAATAAGCCTCGGGCAATGTGATCAGAAACCATGTAGGAAGATAATCCCAAGGAACCGACAGAGAACTTATCATCTTCCCTCGAAACAGCATCTCCCCTTCCCACCGAAAGTGAGTTGCAGCAGCAAATGCTTCGAAAGGTCGTGTGAGAGGGGCTTCTTGCGCCCAAGGCCAACATAAAAGCATTGTCGGCCACGCGACGAGCATGACAATCGCGACACGACTTAAAGCCGTTCTTAGCCAATATCGTGTCGATTCAAGCGGAGGTTTGAGTAGCAACCGGGATGTCCAGAAGAGAAGCAGGTAGCCAATGAGAAACGCCCCGCCCACCCTAACGCCAAGGGTGGCGCCCAGCGCAAAGCCAGTTTTTACGGCGAGCTTGATTGGAAGAGCTGGCAATGCACGAGATGAGAGAAGTATATAATAGAGTGTTAAGGCAGAAAGTGAGGCAAAAGGGATGTCCTTGGGATTATTAAAAGCATGCCCATAAAAAACAGGCGTTAAAATGAGAAAAAGTGTTGCTACGACTCCTGTTACAGGACCATCAACGAGTCGACCGATGCGCCACGTAGCATACAGTCCGAGAATGGCAAATCCGACGGTGACAAGATGCCGTGATTCATAGATACCAAAAGGCAGTATGCGAACTCCGAAGTTGGCAATAACGTCGAACAACCCTCCATAATAGACCAGGTCAAAGTATCCTAATGCCGAGCGGTCCTGGAACATTGTCCGGAACCAGCTTATAATGTGCTCTCCGTAAACAAACTGAACTTCTTCATCCCATGTTGTCCCGTAATCTTTGAATGTGAGAAGCATTACTAAGCATATGATAGTGAATACAATAATGGCAATTAAACGCCACATCTTATCGAATGAAATTCCAAAAAAACTGTCAGACTCAAGACTGTTCATTGCGTTACCCATCCTCGCTCATCATCCTAAATTACTTAAGTGCTCCGGGAGTAAATCTCACAAAAGCATATCTGGCTCTATCGGTCAGTGTAATTCGTCAATCATTACGCTTCACTTCACTGCTTGAGATAAAGTTCTTCGTTGTTGACAATAATCGCAACGAATTAAGCCCGTTTTAGATTTATGTCAACAATATCAAATGATATTTCTACTCATTGCTGTTTAAGATCATCTGATTTTCTGAATCTGGCCCTGTGTAAAATAAAGGCCGCAAGGCTGACGGCCCGCCTCGTCTTTATTGACGAATCTGGCTTCGTCCTGATTCCTTCAGTTCGCAAGACAAGGAGCCTGATGCGAGAGACGTCGATTTGCATCATCGGCATCGTCAAGACCATGTCTCTGCCATCTCTGCTGTTATCGCCATCAGCCCGAAGCGCTATCGTACTGACATCTGTATTAGGACAATATTCAGGGCGAAGAAGCGTCACGATTTCTCCGCAATTTGTTTCGTCAAATACCCTGCATCCGATGGTTCTGCTGGATAACGGCAAGACTCGTCGAGGCAACTCTGCCGGGGATCGTCTCGCCCATACGTCCGGCTTACACGTGGAGCCCTTTCCGCTGTACGCCCCCGAGTTAAACTCCGATGAAGGAGATAGCATCACCTTAAGAGCACCCTAGCCAACGGCCGACCCGATGCAAGCCGAGTTGATAGATGTATAGACAGGCGAATATAGCCAACAGGCAGCTTTTCAGCCCCTCCTGTGGGTTGCATCTAGCAGGCAGATCTACCTTCTTTTTTTACCCTGATTGTTGCATTACCTGGGCGGCGCTCTATAGGGAAATGGCTTCAAATTAAACCGGAGACCTGCGCGCCCCACAATAGCTGGGATCAATTTATTTCAAAAGATCGGATTTCTCTATCTGTGGTAATATCCTCCATTCCCGAAAATGGAGAAATTTCATGGAAGATATGCAGCTCGATGCGATGTAACTTGGGATTTAAAACACCTTGAAGTGTAAGTAAGGTTCAGGTAGACATAGCGTCAAATCGCATCGACGTATGGGTTGAAGAATTACCAGGAACTCTGCTTCCCTGTGCGGAATGCAATAAAGAAGCGCTTCTGTGCGGGTAATTGGCACGCTGAGGGAAGGGACACCACATCCTGCCTCACAATCATGCCTGGACACGATGGGCGAGATGAAAAACGTGATTCCACATCGACGGCAACGTCATTACATGCAGCCACGGGATTTTTATTTGAGCGGAGTAAATTCTTGGATCCGGCTATTATCTCTATCCGCAACGAAAACATTACCTTTGTTATCTATGCAGAGTTGAGCAGGATAACGAACAGTACCTTCCTTCCACCCTAGACTGAATATTCGATTCTGCAGCGTTCCGTCCTCGCCGACCACGACAACGCCACCGCTGTTTTGATCGCTGATGAAAAGCCTGCCCCTCTTATCCGTTATGATGTTCGAAGGGAATTTTAAATCGTCTTTCAGTGTTCCGGTTATAGGAGAAAAGACGGCCTGGTCCTTGGCATTGGAATACACAATCGACTTGGCGCCGTCGACAACGAAGACGGTCCCTTGCGGATCCACGGTCAGATCCGTAATAAAGCCGTACTCCTTGGGGAAATCTATCCGCCGCAGGAATTTCCCGTCGGGATTGATAACCAGAACCTCTCCGCCCAGAAGATCAAGCACATAGAGGTTATCCTCGCGATCCAGGCTGATACCCGCTGGGACGATCATACTCTGCGTCGTCAGGTCCGAAGTTTCTACAAACGCCTGAAACGCACCGTCCGGCGAAATACGAGCGACCTTCCGCAGACGTCCGTCGAGTACGTAGATATCTCCCTTCGAGTTTATCGCGACTCGTGTGGGATAGACGATCTGGGGAAGCTTTATTTCCTTTCCACCCCTGGCTTCCCCACCCTCCCGGGTGTAGAAAACGAGTCGGCCGTTTCCGGTGTCGGCGACCACAACGATATTTTCATTGCACGCGATCCCCTCGGGTCGATTCAAAGAAGTTCCTGATCCATCAGAATACAGGGAACTCGCATATTTCAGTTGTATCGGCTCCGCCCCGAATGCATACAGCGGGAGGAACAAAACAATCAACAATCCAATAAGGCGGCTCAATACAATTCCTCGCATTTTCTTCACCTCTTATATTCCACGTGGCATTGGGTGCAGAGCTCAGTCGTCGTCGCGAAGGGGATCATGTGTTTGAATTCGGTCCCGTGCGCACGGTGGCAGCTCAGGCACTGCACGGTCAGGTTCTTGTTCCGCTTGTCGATCACCTTCTCTCCGACGGGGTGGGTTGAATGTTTTTGCCAGTCGTGGCACTGCCCGCAAAGCTCGATAGGCGACGCCTGTGTGAAGAGAAGCACATTGTCGGAAGCGTGGGGAGAATGGCAGATGGTGCACTGACCCTCCAGTATCGGTTCATGCTTCGTTATTGATCTTTCCTGTCGCTCGATCGTATCGGCGTGGCACGTCCCGCAGAGCTGAAGAAGGGGTGCCTTCAGAAGAGGCTGCTCCGGCGACGCATGAGGACTGTGACAATTGAGACACCCGTCTTTCCCCAGTACGGGTAAATGGAGGCGGTTTTTGGAGAACATATCGTTAACCATCGAGTTATGGCATCCCCTGCACAACTCAAACCCTTTCTTTTTCAGAGCAAGCGGATTTGGGGTTCCGGGGCCTTCATGACAGAGGTTGCATGTCTTACTGGCAAAGGGCGGGTGAGCTGAATTATAAATCATTCCCGCCTTGTCGGATCCGTGCGCGCTGTGACACATGGTGCAGCGGCTGTTGCCCACAGGATAATTCACATGCTGTTTGACGAAGATTGGGTTGGTGACCTGATGGCAGCTTTTACAGAGCGCGGGCACCTCGTCTTTAAGGAGAGCGTCGGCTTTCGAAGATGCATGCGGGTTATGGCAGTTGATGCACCCTTGCTCCACCGGATTGTGCTTGAATCTGGCCTTTGAAATCGCATCCATCTTATCTTTATGACAACCATAGCACAGTTGGTTGCCGCTTTTTAGAAGATTGTTCTTATTGTCCGCGGAGTGCGGATCGTGGCATAGTATACACTTGCCTTCCAAGACGACCTTGTGCGTACTGCGTGCGTCCTTCGGCAGAATTCCGCTATGGCAGGTCAAGCAGATCCGACTCACCGGGGCATACAGCTGTTTGGGATAGTCCGTCGTATGGGGGCTGTGACACGCCGTGCACCCCGGTTTCATGACAGGGGTATGGACGAATGGTTTTTTCAGCTTGTCCTCGAAATCAGCGTGGCACGTAAGGCAAACCTTTTGATGAGCTCCCGGTTTTAGCCTGAATCTGCTATCCTGACTTGCCTCAGTTACCTGGTTTGTTTTTGTAGCCTTCGTCGTTTTTGCGTCCGCCTGCGGTGCAAGACAGAGGCACATTACCGAAAGAACCGCGATAACCGCTTTCGTTTGTAAGTTCATGTCAACTCCTCTATCGTTTTGTAACAATGTGGCAATCATCGCATGATCTGCCCGCAAACGGAGCATGGATGTTTTCCTTGAAAAATTTCGGATCCTTCGATGCGTGCGGGTCATGGCAACTCGGGCAGTTCATGACGGACGCGTCGATATAGATGTGGGCTCTCTTGAACGAATCCGCATTGACATCGTGGCATTGGCTGCATATCCCCAGAACAGGCTGGGCGAGAAGCTTTTCTTCCGACGATCCATGAGGTTTGTGACATACCAAACAATCGCCCGCTGCCGGGGGATGAGTGTTCTGTTTGTTCATCCTGTCTTTTAAGTCTTTGTGACAGGTCAAGCACATGTCGGGCGCTTGCGCCAGCAGCAGATTCTGGAGTTTCGTCTGATGGGGACTATGACACTTCGTGCAGAGGCCGTCCTCCACAGGTTTATGTCTGCTTCTTGATGTTTGAAGCTCTTTCCCCACGTTCGTATGGCATTTAAGACAGAGTACACTCTGACCCTGGAGGATCATACCGTCATTGTTGCTTGCGTGTGGATCGTGGCACCCCAAGCACAAGCCCTCGGCGAACGGCGGGTGGACGGTATTGTCTTTGACCTCTTTCATAAGATCACCGTGACACTGTTCGCAGAGTTTTGCCCCCGTCGCCTTGAGCAGTTTTGCCTCATCCGATCCGTGGGCATTGTGACAGGAGGTACACTCCCCCATCTGTACGGGATTGTGGACGGTATTTTTCTGAAAAGCAGTCTCCGCATCGGTATGGCAGGAGTAGCACACTTTATCCGTTCGGTCTTTCAGCAGGCGGGGGAAATTCGTTCCGTGGGGATTATGGCAGCTAGTGCACATTTCCTCGGCGAAGGGAGAATGCTGATGCTTGAATTTCAATGCGTCCTTTGTTTTTTCATGGCAGGTAAAGCAGAGGTCTGTCTCTTTCGTAACCAGCAGATGTTCATTCTTGGCGGCATGGGGCATATGGCACGAGAGACAACCCCTCCCGCTTGCGACAGGCGCATGGGGAAAAGCAATACTCTCCCCTTTGTCCGGATGGCAGCCGAAACAGAGCTTGTTTCCACGCTCCATCAGGAGTTTCGGGTTTTCGGAGCTATGGGGATTATGACACTGGACGCACATGCCGCCCTCGAAGGGCGCGTGTTGTTTGTCCCCCCCCGCTTTGAGATCGTCCAGCGAATGGCACTGTTGACAAAGACCGCTGATATCTTCCTGCTTCAGCGCGAAAGGCTTTACCCCATTCGAGGCATTATGGCACATATCGCAGCTCCCCGTCACGACCGGATTGTGCGCGCTTTCTTTCATAAGTTTCGGCTGGTCCGATGAGTGAGGATTATGGCAGATCATGCAGGACTTGTCTTGAACGGGATAGTTGCCATGTGCGGTTTTGAATGCTTGTTTGCCGCTGTCATGACAGGACAGGCAGAGCGGCGTCTCGGCCTTGACCAGGAGATTCTGCTGATCCGAACTATGGGAATAATGGCACGCCCCGCACCCCTGTGTCTGCAGGACCTTGTGAACTATCTTCTTTTCAAAAAGCTCCTTCTTGTGGCAGCGATAGCAGACATCCTTGATATCAGCGTCGAGCAAATGGGCCGCAGGCGAGGCATGAGGATTGTGGCAGGATATACATTTGCCGCGTTTCAATGCGGTGTGAACATTTTTTTTGTTCATTCCCATTTTTTCCTGCGAGTGGCACTCGTAGCAGAGATCGTTTCCCGCCTTCTTCAGGATGAGTTTGGGCACGATGCCGTGTCGCAGATGGCAATCCTCGCACTTCTTCTCCTTCACGACCTCATGCACGTATTTCATCCCGAGATACTTGTCCGCAAATTTCGTATGACAGTCGAGGCACTCCTTGCCGGCGAATTTCTTTCGTGCCGCTGAACCAATCCCCGCGTACAACACGATGCAGCACAGGAGGACAACCGCGCCGAGAACGCTTATTCTCTTTTTTGTAAAAACGATCCGCATTACAATCTCCTGATAAGTAATGTTGACAACGCTATTTGCCTATGCTCGAAAGATAAACCTTTATGTCTGCGGCAGACCGCAACTTGCGGAACCAGTCCTCTAATATCCTCACGAGAGCGGCGTCGACAACCTTGCCCTTAATAATCGCCTGGACCTCTTCGAATGTCTGCTGCCTGGCGGGAATGACTTCTTGAATAGACAAGACGGAGTACCGGCCCTCGGGACCAGTGCTCAGCCTGAAATCTCCGGCCTTGGCCCCTGCCACGGCGGTGGCCATCTCCGGGGACAAACTCTTCGTGGTCACGACGAGCGTTCCGTTAGTCGGCCTGCCTTCTTCATCGGTTGTGGCCACGAGCCCCTCTGCGTTCGCCCGAACCCAGTTGATGTCGTCGCCTTTCTTCAATTTATTTAGGGCGGCCTCGGCGTCGTGTTTGTTTCCGAAATCAAGACTAACCATCTTTAACATTTCCGGATCAGTATATTCGCCTTTATGATGCTTGTAATACGACCTCATGTCGTCTTCGGTCACTTTAAGATCGGGAGTGACCACTTTGTCCATAAACATCGAGAAGAGTGCCGTGGATCTGTACTCCTTCATCTTATCCTGGTACTCATCGCTTTTCTCGAGGCCTCTCTGAACCCCTTCCTTACTGATCAATTGTTCGTCGATGATCTTGTTCAGCACATCGCGTTTCTCCTTATTGATATACTTATCTCGGGCGGCTTGCTCCAGCCCGTGATAAAACTTATCCTGAAGCGCTTTCGTCAAATCGCCTACGGTTATCGTTTTCCCATCCTTGAACTCGGCAACGCTCCTGCTGTCCGTAAGCAGTTTCTCAAAATTTGCTTTCGGCGAATCATAGTCCAACTTGTTCAGGAGCTTCTCATTGATCGTCACCTGCGCGGCGTAAAGCTTTTTTTGGTATTCACCCAACACTTCGTTTTTCTTGGCAAGAAGAGCATTCTGTTCCGCTTGTTGACGTGCCACGGGGTTTTCTGGATATCGCTTGTCCTCAAGCTTGAGGACCGTATAGGCCCGCTTAATTTCTGTTTGGACAGTAATAGGAGGGCTAACTGAACCGGTCTCCATGGTGGAAACGACTGACGCTATTGCAGGCAGCAGGTCCTTTGGTTTCAGGTAATTTCCCTCAGTGTTGCCACTGGCCTTCTTATCGTCAAGCGCTTTTTTCGCCAATTCGTCGAAACTTTTTCCTGTCTTTACCGCGTCGGACATCGCCTTTGCGTCTGCCTCTTTGTCAAACAGAAGCGATTTTATTTTCCATTCTACGGCTATCGCTTTGAATTGTTTTTCAACCTCGGCGGGGTCGGCGCTGACATCCTTGGTAATATCTTTCATCACCAGGAGGCGGAGGGTATCGCGTGACTTTGATTCCATCGCCGACTTGAATTCGGGCAGTTCATCCAGCCCGATATTAGCCGCTTCCTGGGTGATAAGTCGAATATTGATGAGCCGATCCAAAATACTCGTAAAATCTATTTTGCCCGCATGCTCACCGGTGTCCTTCATACTTTCATGGGAGGAGACAAGGGCTTTCGTTAGCTCGGCCACGCTGATCACGTCGTCATTGACTTTCGCTATGGGAAACCGGGCGAAAAGAGGAGAGGAAGCGGGGATCTTCAGGGTAAGCAGAACATCCCCGGGTACCGTTTTCGTTTCCGTACCCCGGCTGATCACATCAGGCTGGTTGGCTTCACGACCGGAGGCCGTCGCCACCGCAAGAAACAGAAAGAGGGTGCACCCCACAACGCTTGAAACCGTTTTCATGAAACTCCTTTCGTATCAGGAAGGATCCATTTATAAATCAACGAATTTATCCTTCACATGAAACTTGTCCCCGCAGCCGGTAAGCCGGAAGCGGAACTCCTGGCCGGTCGATAAGATTGGCGTTCAGATCAAAACCGGAATGACGGATGATAGGCAAACAAACCGAATTAATATACAGAGTCCTCCGTAAAATGTCAATAATAAATACGGAACTTGTCAAGGCAAAGTGAAAATGTCCTATTCTTGGCAAAGTAATAATGTCCTATTCTCTTTCATTAAAAGCGCGTCCAGCCTTTGTCAAACTGAGCTTTTTGATGATCTCATGGCAATCAAGCTCTGTTACCCTGCTTTTATGTTGTGTATGATGCGTAGAACATTTACAGGTGCATTATTGCAGGCTCCCATGACATCTGAACCGCTGAATTAGTATCTCGAAATGGGACATTTGGTATTACATGATAAATACGGAACTGTAACTATACGGTACCTAATAAAAGCCCTAACAGAGTTCCTTGAAAACCTTCACGTTCTTTTCCCGTCCTACATCATAGATTATTTATTTGATCCGAGCAGTTACCCACCACCGCTAAAATGATTGGGAAATCTCCGTTGGTATCCCGCTCTCCTGTCGATCCCGATGGTAAACACAACGGTAAAACATCTTACTTAAAGGAAGACCGGATTCCGGTCATCGAGGACGGTTCCTCAGGCAGTTGTTGTCCTTCCTTGAGCATTCCCTGTGCCGTCATGTCCCTAATTACGGCCCGCGTCATCTTCGATGCAAGCGCAGCAGCCGTGCTTACCTGTCCCCAATCGAAGAAATGAACGCCGTCATCTCCCTTATTATGACTCCAGGATGCCCATACGACTTTTAACCGTTTGCGCTCAAATACCAGCACATTGAACTCTACCTTGGGCATTTCCGCCATATCCTCGTATTTCGCCACTTCCCCCGTGAGGATCAAGTCGGCCTGCAAGCTGTTGTGAATAAGGTCCGCCTGACGCACGGATAAACCCTCTTGCAGAATAAACCTGAAGAACAAAAGTTTCTCTCGCAACTCTCCCCAATCGATAACGTTGAATGTCCCAGCCTTTACCAGCTGACTAATGAAATGCAGAGCGAGAAAATTGTCCGCGTTATCCCGTTCGCTTCTATTCAAAAAAGGGGCGACCGCAACAGTATACTTCCTGCCGGGTTGCATGAACGAAGTGCTAAAGTCCTCTTTCGGTTTGTATATCCCCTCACCGCGTCCAATCCCCGTCCCTTCCCTGCCTGCAAGGAACGCCGCAAACGATCCGGTGATACGATCGAAGGCCTTTTTCTGAAGTCTTGCCATATCGTGTATCAGCCCCAAACCAAGCAAACCCGGAGAATCGTCGCCCGACAAGCCGACGGTCTCCATCCACAGAATGATCGGCGGATTCTCGGCGGCAACCAGACGGGAGGTCATGGCGATTTCCGGGGCATTTGTATCAGTATAGAGCTCCAGGGTGGTGATGAGAACAGCGTCTGCCCCGGTCTCTTTTTTCAAGGCCTCCGCCGTAACGGCATCGATGCCGTCCATATTTCGCACCCGGTGCCGCGTCAGGAACTGTTCCATATCCCCGTCCTCAAGTACCTGAACCCCCTGGGCGACAAGCCATTGCAGCAGCGCTTGCCGCATCTCTTTGACAGGCGCAGGTTGCCCGCTCATGTTCACCAGAGGCAGCACGGCAATATGGTGAGGAACACCGCGTACGATCAGCACTTGCTGCACCGGCTCCGCCGGCTGGTAATTGCCGTCACCCATCTGATAGGCGGTAATCGTTGTGGTCCCCGCGCTCATGATCCTCACCTTATTACCGCTGACGGTTGCAACAGCGGGAGTGGAACTCCCGTAGGTTGCGGTGAGATTGCTCGACACCGTGGAATAAAGAGTAAAAGGCCTGTCGCCAGAGGTATATATTGACAGGGCATCGAAGACGATGCGCTGGGGGGCCTTCGCAATGGTCAGCGTTGTCGTGGCGCTCCCCTCGTAGTTGGCGTCATGGATCGTACCCGTGACCGTATACGTGCCCGCCTTCGTGGGCGCCTCGGCTTTACCGTTGTAAGCCAGGGTCACGCTCAGGCCGCCAGGTTGCGTCGTGGCCATAGGATGAATTGCCGTTCCGTCATAGGGCTGATTCAAACCGGTGAGGGTGACTTCGGCTTTGGCCTTGCCCACCGTCAGCAACTGCTTGGCCGGCTCCGCCGCAAGGTAGTTTTTGTCTCCCGGCTGCGATGCAATGATCGCCGAGGAACCTGCGCCGATGATATGAAGCCGATTTTCGACAATCGTGGCCACTGACGGGTTCGAGCTTGTGTAGAATACGGGAAGTCCTGAACTCGCGGCTGCCTTGGGAGAAAAATCGGGATCGCCGAAGATCGCTGTGACCGGGGCATTAAACGTTACTGTCTGCGTGGCCTTCTTCACGGTCAGCGCCCACTTTATCGGCTTTGCCGGCAGGTGGTTTTCGTCTCCCGCCTGATACGCCGCGATATCGGTCATTCCGGCTCCCGCGATCGTGACCTCATTGCCGCTGATGGTCGCAACACCAGTATTGGAGCTTTCATAAGTGGCGGTGAGCCCGCTGGACACCGTGGCGGCAAGGGCAAACGGCGCATCGCCAAAGGTCCGCGCCGCAAGGGCATTGAACGTCATCGACTGGGGGGCCTTCGCAATCGTCAGCGCTGCCGTGGCGCTTCCCTCATAGTTAGCGTCCTGTACCGCGCCCGTGACCGAGTAGGTGCCCGCACTGGTCGGCGCCGCGGCATTGTTATCGTAGGTTAAAACGACTGTTAGGTCTTTCGGGTCCGTTTTGGCCCCGGCCTGCTTCTGCGCACCGTCGTAGGCCTGATTGAGCCCCGTGAGGGTGATTTTGGCTTTGGCCTTGTTCACCGTCAGAACCCGCTTTATCGGCTCCGCCGCAAGGTAGTTGTTGTCTCCGGCTTGGTAGGCCGTGATCTCGGTCGTTCCGGCTCCCGCGATCCTCACCTTGTTGCGGCTGATAACCGCAACAGCGGGATTGGAACTCCCATAGGATGCAGTAAGGCCGCTCGACACCGTAGAATAAAGCACGAAGGGTTTGTCGCCATAAGTCCGCACAACCAGGGTATCAAAGGCGATTCTCTGGGGGGCTTTCGCTATGGTCAGGGTTGCCGTGGCGCTTCCCTCGTAGTTAGCGTCTTTGACCATGCCAACGACCAGGTAGCTGCCCGCCCCGGTAGGCGCTGCCGTATTTCCGTTATAGGTGAGGGTGCTAGTCAAGCCTGCTGGCTCGGTCACGGCCCCGGCTCGCTTTACCGATCCGTCATAAATCTGATCGAGGCCGGTGAGGGTGACTTTGGCTTTGGCCTTGTTCACCGTCAGAACCCGCTGTACCGGCTCCGCCGCAAGGTAGTTGTTGTCACCCGGCTGCGATACAATGATCGTCGAGGAGCCTGCGCCGACGATATGGACGTGACTACCGACGATCGTAGCCACGGATAGGTTAGAGCTTTTGTATGACACAGGTAAGCCTGAACTCGTCGCTGCCCCGGGAGAAAAGTCGGCATCGCCGTAGCTCCGCGCCAAGAATGCATCGAAGATGATCTTTTGGCTGGCCTTCGCAATGGTCAGCGTTGCCGTGGCGCTTCCCTCGAAGTTGGCGTCCTGGACCGTGGCTATCACCTTGTAACTGTCGGCATTGACGGGTGCCGCTGCTTTTCCGTCGTAGGTGATGCTCACGGCCAGACCCTCCGGTCGTGTCGTGGCCTTTACGAGTTTCGGCGCGCCGTCGTAAGTCTGTTTGAGATTGCTCAGGGTGACTTTGGCCAGGGTCTTTCTTATTGGTTGGACCGCAGGCGCGGTCTGCATAGAGGCCGCACAGCCGGTGCCACAGAGGATGCAGACGATCACGAGGGCCAGCCCTCTATTTATAAATATTGTTGATGACATCCTGAACGGTCTTTTCCGTAATTGTATTCATCGGCTCACCGCCCCCGCCGAACAGACGGTCCGTGATACCGATACCGCCCCTTGTTGAGTCAAGGGATAATACCACCCTGCCGGTCTGGACTTCGGTCATTTGAAAGCTGACAGAGATGGCATTTGCGGTGGCCGACCCGGATCTCACCTCACCGTATTCCCGGACGACCGCGGTGATGACAGCATCCGCCTTGACCAAGGGGCCAAATTTTAATATTTCCTCCTTCGTCGGCGCAGTGGGATTGACGATCCCCGCCATCGCGATCCCTCTTGCGACCTCTCCCTGGGGAAGCACATACACGTCTCCGGTGGCGAGAAGCATGGTCATGAACACATCCCGAACACGATCCCCCGCAACCGGCTCTTTTGAAAGGTTCGAAAAAGGCATTACCGCCACGGTCTGGATCGATCCGAAATCCATCTTGGGATCTCTATACAGGTCCGCGGATGCACAGGCCGTCAGCGAGATGATGGCCCCAAAAAGGATAATTCTCCTAAGTGTGTTCATTGTTTTCCTCACATTCATGACCACTCCTGCAACGCCCTCATAACGCCGACAATCATTCCGGCGTCCTCAAAACGACATCTTGAGATCGGTGCTGAAATTCTTATCTTCCTCAGAAGACTGCGTAGCACTGGTACGACTATCGTTATAACTAGCGGTGAGCTGTATCCGCGGGCCGACATTCCATTGTATCCCTGTTAAAAACGCCCGATCGGTGTTCGGCGTCGTCCCCGAGGTGGTCTGCTTGGTTTCGCTGTACGTGCAGGTAAAAATGAGAGCTCCGCCGCTGAAGGGCGACCATGATGCAGAGTAGTTCTGAATCGTCTGGTTTGGCTGGTTGGTTGCGGAGCTTACCGAGATCGAGTAGGCAAGATAGATAGCCTCAACCGGGGTCCAAGCTACGTTCCCAACCGTATCGGCGGAACGATTCGTCATCGTGAACGGGCCCACGGTCGAGGTAGTCTCCGACTCCAGCTGATTCAAACTCAGACTAAAGAACCTATTGGGAACGATGCTTATGCCGGCATTGACGAGCGTATCCGTTGATTCAGCTCCCGTGGCTGACGTTTCGATGTTTACCCCTCCCGAAAGATTGACGTCGACTCCCCGGTACAATGAGGCGGTATTGTAGAGGAATATGGTCTCGGAGTGTCTGCTCTGACCCTGTGATTCATCCCTGCGACCGCTCAAAACAAGATTGTTAGTAATGGTCGGCAGAGGGACCGCCATGAGAGTAACACTGACCAAATCGGAAACCGTGCTCACCGACGCGGTTCGGCTATCGTCCTGCTCGATCCTTGCACCACCCGAAAACACATTGTTGAACTGTTTGTTATACGTCAGGGCGTTGGTGAGGATAGAGGTCGCACTCACGCCGTTGCTGCTCGCCTGAGAGTAAGACACAATATACGAGAGTGAATTATCCTTGAGGAGGGCCGTACGTAGGTACAGATCAAAGATCTGGCTTGTCGATGAGGTTTTTTCGTTCACCTGATTCGCAGGTTGACTGGAATACGCCTGAAGCTCGGTCACGTATATATTGCTCACGTCCGTGCCGGGCGGCGCGATCACAGCCACCGAGAGGGGCCGCACCGACGCTTTGATATATCTCGTCGTTATGGCTGGAAACTGAAGTTCAAAACTGTTTGTGAACGGGTTGAATGTTCCAAGGAGGTTTGTTTGGTACACAGTCCAGTTCTGATTATCAGAGCTTATATAAATGCTCCACGTAAAAGCATTGGCGACGGTATTCGGCAGCTGCCGGTCTACATAGACATAGAGTGTGTTTACGCTGGTTGCGGTCCCAAAATCGAGCCCTATATTCCGCAATTTTGTATCACCACTGAAGGACACCCCCTGCCCGATGTTGATGCCGCTGCTTGCGGTAAGATTGCCGTCGATAAGCGCCTGATTGACGCTGAGCGTTTCGAGGGTGGGTATGTCGCTGATGTCCGATAGTCCGAAAAAAGGAAAAAGCTGAAAACTTACCACCCCGCTCCCGCCGGTTACTTTGTTCGTAGCTTGGTAACCGTTGTAATCGCCACTAAAGGCAACCCTGTTGTCGAAGAAAGATTTGGCGTAATTTGCTCGCTCGTTCTCCGACACCTGGTCTGAATCTATGCCGGTTAAAAGGTTTTTGGTGTCGTTTGAGGTAACGGTAAAGGCGAGGTCCAGATTTTTCACGGGAGTAAACCGGGTGTTCGCGGAAGATAGATCGTTCTTCGTGTCCAAGAATTCATGATTCTTATCATAGGTGTGCGTTCCAATATACTGCAGATCGAGGGTAGGGAGCCCCTCGGGTTTGAATCCGAGATAAGCATTCTTAATTTCCGATATGGTTGCCTGCGTCGCTGTGCCCGATTCTTCCATCTGCGCCTCACGCATGGTGTAGCCTGCGCCAGCGTGAACAAAGGGATTATTGAGCGCGAGGGCGGCCTGCGGATAAAAGTTCGTAAGCGCCGAATGCGTTTCCCCGGCAACAGGGTCTTTTGTATCGGTTAACGTTCGATCATAACCGCTGCCGACCATCAGATTGACATAAGGGAAAAGCATTTCAGCATACGTTAGCGTGTATCGCTCATAAAACGTTTGTGTTTGCGGGTGCGTGGTCACTCCGGAGGCGTCCGTTATTTTGGAATCCGTCTTGCTCTCGGTCAACTCGACTGTCCCGCTGAGGATGTCAGCCATTGCCGTTTCCCGCGCGTAATGAAGCGTAGCCATCACCAACAGGCATAAAAAAAAAACCATTCTCTTTGCTTGCCCGTCCACCTTTTATCTCTCTCCCATCATCGTCACCCACGTGGGGTTTTCGCCGGCATCGATTATCGTGCTTGCCTTTTTGCTGATAAGATTGATGGTCATGAGCATTCCTGTTTCCGGGCTCACGAGGTACAGGCTGTTTTCCACGCCGTCAATAGTCATATACACAATGCCGCTTACTGCCTGGATATACGCTCCAGGGATCAGGGTAAAGGGATCATACATCTCCACCACGGCCTCCGGATTCCTGTTTACATAGAGCATATCGGTCACGGTGTCCACCTTGATGGAACTCAATCCCGGGCCGACAAACACCTTCCGCACGATAGAGAGGGAGGACGGATCGATGACCGAGAGATAGGGATTCTTCTCGAAAATGACATAGAGTTTGTCGCCCTTGCGATTGAACTGCCCCTGTGTCGGACCATTGTCCGTCGAAAGGGTGACGACCGTCGCCCGGTTCGCGATATCGATGACCGTGATGGTATTGGACAGCTCATTAAATACATATGCTCTTTTCCCAAAGCTATCTGTGAGTACGGAACGAGGGCCCTCTCCTAGCGGGATCCTGCCCAGCTCGACAAGAGCTCGAGTGTCGATGATGCTGAGAGTGCGCGAGTAAGTATTCACGACCAGAAGGACTCTTCCGTCGGGGGTCAGCGCAAGATCGTGTGGCTCATCATTGGCGTTCAGATGCATGCTGTTGATGATACTCCCCGACGCTACATCAATCACATCGATTTCGTTTTCACCCGAAAGGGAGACGTAGGCCCTGCCGGCCTTCTGGTCGAGTACAATCGCCTCAGGGCCCCTACCCGTAGGAATGACTGCCGCGACTTCTCCCGATTTCTTATCAAAAACCATGATGTTGTCGTCATTCCGGTTTGTGGCATAGCCCGTCAGTCCCGACAACGGCCGGGAGGGTATGGACAGGGAGAAAACCGGACTGAAACGAAAACCGCTCTGAACGGACTCCGCGTACTTCAAAGACAGAGCAAGAACGACGGCTCGCTTTTGCTGGACCTCAAATGAAAAGTCCATTTTCACCGGCCCTTCGGGCGTGAGGAGCGCCGCCTCCCCCTTCTCTCCTGTTAACAGGGCTTGCTTGACTGTCGTGGACAATCCGGTGTACTGCCCCGGAGGCAGCCGTCCGGAAGCGAACAATCGCTGCCGCCGCACCGCCCCGCGGCTAAGTTCCTCCAAGGAGAGCGCAAGAGGGAATTCCCTGCCGTCTCTTCCCACCGCAGAAAGATGCTCAACAGTGAACCTGAGCCTCTCCGCATCCACGGGAAAAGGCTGGAGATACACGAATACCTCTCCCTCATCCTCAAGCGGCGGTTTTATCATGGACGGGAGCGCAGCGCAGCCGGACAACAGCAGAGACAAGAGCGCGGTAATCGCTGTAATCGTCGGCAGAAACCTGTGCGAGCAGGAACATCGTAACAAACGGTGGTCGCCAATCATGGTGTATAGTCCCCGATATGGCATTTATTACAGAGCGTGTTCTGATTCAGAGAGAACGTGGTCGCCGGTTTATTATAATACGCCGCCTTGGCCTCTATTTCAGTTCGACCCTGCCCGTAGATTTGATACGCCTGACCTTGCTGGGAATAAAACCCATTCGACACGATGAAGTCCGTTTCTGCGTTCCATCTCATAATGCCGTCCCACCCCGATGCATGGGCGCGATGGCAGCTCAGGCACATTACTTGCGCAGTGCTGTTGGGGCCGTCAAGATAGGAATCGTCGGTCCTCGCGTGCGCTTTCAGCGTGGCGTAATCCGAGTTCCCCTCTTCGAAGGGGACGAGCGAGAGATACGGCGTTGAGGATGGAGACGACAGGATCGTGCCGGTATTTATATATTTATAGTAGTTGTTCATCCATTTGACGCCCAACTTTGCGTTATTCCCGGAGGCATGGAGCAGATTCGTGCGCCCGGGATAAGCAGGCGTGTGCATGTTGGGATGGCAATTAGTACACCACTCGGACATGCCCGATCCGTACGCCACGCGGGTCTGCGTGGTGTCCTCCGATCTGTTGGGCTTGTTCGGCGCAACAGCGGCCGGCGGGTCGTTCACAAAGACAACACCACCGGTCGGGGACCTGGGCTGGTAACCCTTTCCGCCCAGCATCCGGTACACGCCAACCGACATCGTGCTGCTGGGGTCGGGGCTCGATGCAAAGGAGCCCGATGTCGCTATCGGTCGCCCGGATGTAGTAATTGAGCCGTCGGCGTTCCTCCGGTATCGTCCGTGAGGATCGTGACAGCTCGTGCAGGATAAACCGCTTGCCGGATAAAAACCACCCGGGGCCGTTATATTCGTGCTGTCGGCGGCATAAGAAAAATCCGCGGCCACGATATTGTGGCCGTGTCGATCTCCGTAACTGTATTTCATCGGCTGGGTAGGGCCGGTAAGCCAACCATATGTCTTCCTGAGCCATCCGAAATCACCGCCCGGTGTGAGCTGCTTCGGCGGCATTCCCGCCAGCAGTTCGGCTCTAGGCGTGCTGACATGATACGTTGTGGGACCTGTGTCACCTGCATGCTCATGGCAGTTCAAACAAAGGGAACTGGGGTCCTGATTTCTCAGAAGGTAAGCCTGCGGCGTCGGCTGGCCGTTGACAGGGGCGCCTTGATATGAATTATGCATGGTGTGACAACCTTCGCAGGGACCTACCCCCCCATCGTGAAAAGCAGCCGATACTCCTTCCGCTCCGATAATAAAAGCCATCGGTATCAGGCCTGTCATTAGGATTACCAGAATTCTCATTTGTTCCTTAGCATCGATGCCAATCACGTACGTCGGCTGGATGGCGGCAACCCCGATTTCGCGGTGCTCTCAAGGCAGAGAGGCATTCGTGCACGGCATCCCGTGATGTAATTGACTTGATCATAACATCTGAAAACTTATGAAGTTATTATCATCCAAACTATATAACTTCCTAAGTTTTCGCATAATACTATAATAATTTTTGAATTACTACAAGATAATAAATGATAACTGTCACGACATCGTGAAATTAAAATGGTTCCCTATATCAGCATGTTGATGCACTTCTCCGCGGCAAGCTGCGGGGAAATGCAAGTTAGATTTGATCTCGACTAATGCTGATGCAATTAGAATCACACCTCTGGATTTTTTGCGATCGCACTTAAAAGCCAGAGTCCACAATGTCTTGACAGTTGTCAAGTATAAATTTAAGGGCTGGAGTTTTATAGAGTTGACTTCTTAATGTCTCAGCCCGACAAGGTGGAACTACTTTAGCCAGCTCCTGAGAGAGCCGAATGCCACCCATAATCGTCGCTGGGATAATGGAAAATGATGCTGTTTTAAAGAGGCCTAGAAGTTACAATTCACCTAATCCCAAGATGTTTTATTTGTTTGATAGCAACATAAACATTGGAAATATGTTATAAAAAGGGGGCTGGCCGAAGCCAGCCCCTGTGTGCAAAAACAAACAGAATACTAGTCTTTGTCGTGGCACTTGTTGCAAAGTGCGCGCTGATAGATGGCAAATACCGAGCTCGGCCTCTGGTAATACGCGGCCTGTACCTGGAAGGTATTTGTCTGGCCCGACTGAAGCTTATAGTTACCGGCAGTGTCAGTGATGGCGCCTGTCATATCCCACCTGAGCATGCTCTGGAACCCGCTCGCATGAGCACGGTGGCAGCTAAGGCAAAATACCATTGAATTGCCACTCACCGGAATTAAATTGGCAGCATACGCGGTGGTCGTCGCGATGGTCTTGAGCGCAGTAATAGTCGAAGCATCTGATCCTCTCTCAACAGGAACCAGCGATGAGTATCCGCCCGAGGTGACGCCGTTACCAGTGAGATTACCCGTCGCAATATAGGCATTATACGTAGTCGAGTAACTGCCGATCGCGAACTCCGTCGGATGAGGATGACCGCTGCCGCCTGAGGCGTACGCTGAACCATCCATTTGCGGATGGCAGTTTTCGCACCAACCGGACATGCCCGATCCATAGGCTACAGCCGTATCAGAGGTGGCCTCAGATCTGTTATAGCTGCTAGGTGCAATAACCATCGGCACCTGATTTGTGAAGGGGAACAAAGAGTATGACTTGGGCGCGTAACCAGTGCCACCCAGGAACCTGTAGACGCCGACAGCGGTTTTGCCTGCGGTCGGAACAATGGAAGTGGCGTACGAACCGGAACCAATTATCGGCAAGCCACCGTTTGAAAGGGCGCCGTTTTCATCAATTCTTCTCCAGTTGCTGTGAGGATTGTGGCAGGCGACGCAGTTCAGCTGAGCGGCTGCGTAACCGGTCCCGCCCGAGCCTGGCGCAACGATGTTCGTGGCGTCCGCAACATAACCAAAATCGGCGGCAATGATGTTGTGGCCGTGTCTATCCGGCGTCGAGGTCGTGCTCGTTCCCGTCGTGGAAACCTTCACCCAGGCAAAGTCTCCCGCAGGGCCCATCTGAATAGGTGCCTGGCTGGTCTGAGCGTTGACCGTGGCAAGAGGCGTGCTGACATGGAAGCTGCCCGCGGAACTACTTTCATGGCAGTTCAGACAAGTCGAGCTCGGGTCGCTGCCTCTCAAGAGATACTGCTTGCTCGCGAGCGGATTGCCCGTGCCATAAGCGCCGACGGTGGTGCTCCCGAGCCCCGCCATTGCTCCTTGCATATATGAGTTGTGCATGGTGTGGCAAGATTCGCAGGGTGCGACGCCGCCATCGTGGAACGCATAACTCGTGGTGCCGATACCGATGATTGCCATAACGGCAACCGCGATAATGAAGCTTAATTTGATGAACTTCATGTAATCCTCCTAGATTGTTCGCTCCGGCAACCCGGCTGTCCTGTGTTGCAGGACCCGTAGGCTTTGTGTCCCCACCTTGCGATGGGTTTACGTCTTCCGGAGAGTTATTTGCGCTGACGTAGTCAGCAGATTTGTGCAACGCCTACCTGAATACCCTAAAAAACCTAAATCTACACAACTCCGTGTTGCTAGTTCCGAAAGCAGTTTTGCTTACTACACCACCCCCTTCCTTTTTTTCCCAGACAATCGCAATGGCAGATCATGATATCGTGAGCTGGTAAACGCTGACGCCCCTGTTTGCGAGCTGGGTCACATATACCCTGTTTTGACCATCAACGGCAAGCTGCATCGGCCCTATCAGATTGCCCGGTCCGTAACCACGATGGCCGAACTCCCCGTAAAACTTGAATGTTCTGTCAAAAACCAGCACAACGCACCTGAGCGTATCCGCCACGAGAATGAATTTGCCCGAAGCGTCCGCTGTGATCCCCCCCGGGACCCCGAACTTGCCCTCTGCGCCGCCAAGCGTGCCGAAAGACTTTATCGTTTTGTCCGGGGACAGAACGAAGGCCTTGGCAATGATTGGCAGGGTGAACAGAATGTTCCCTTCCTGATCCACGTTGAAACCGACGATATCGGTGTCCTCGGTGTCCTCTTTTTTGACGTTTTCTTTGACGTATTCATCGAGGTTGATGAGTGCCCCGATATTATAGCCGTCCTTGAAACGTCCCTCCGCGTCCGTTATAACCACCTGCTTCGACTGTAACGATGCAAAATAGAAGAGGCCTTTCCGATATAATATGCGGCCAGGAGCAAAGCCGGCGAATTGGGGGGGCAGGTTCTGGAGCTCCATTTTCTCGACCGGCTCCCCGCGATAATTGCAGCGGACGATTCCCTCATTTGAGTTGGTGAGAGCAATGATATTACCTTCATCGTCCACGGCAACATCCAGGACGACTGGGATTTCTCCCGCATCGTTGAAGCTGTAAACCTCCATGCCCTTGTCGTTAAATATCTTGATCGCTCTGCCGGTTAAGACATAGATTTCATCCTGCGTTGCGTTAACGGCTATGTCCACCCAGGAAACATGGAGAATGCCCGAAAAGTTAGACAGGTTGTACAAGTAAGATACGGAGACCTTTGCCTCTGCGCCAAAAGCGTTCGCAGTCGACAGCACAAGGAAGGTTACAAGAAGAATAAACAGATGTTTTACTTTCAAATTCATCATGGCATTTTGATGATAGTTTTTTCCCGCTTTCGATAGGTATTGTGCAATAGCCATACCAGATTTCAAGTAATTATTAGTAAACAAAAACAATGTGTTTGTAGCGGTATCATAATAGGGGCTGACTGCTTTTGGGTTAAATAACCAGAACGATCTGGTTATTTAACCAAATCCGGGTTCTCCATGGGGGATTGGTTCGTCAACGGGAAGCTGGGAAAAGCGAGGAGGTAAAGAAAGCCAAAACTCTGCTGCATGCTGTTTCGCTACTGCAATGCTTCACAGGCTTCAGCACTCCCCAACTCACAGGCTTTCTGGTAGTCTGAAGCAGCGCGATCGTTACTGCCTGTTCTGGAGTAAAGAAGTCCGCGATTATAAAAAGCCATGGCCTGCCTTGGATCGATGAGTATCGCCTTAGTAAACTGTTCTATGGCTTTATCGACCAACCCCTTCTTGGCATATGCAATACCCAAATTAATATACGTCTCGGGATGTGAAGGGTCCAAGACAATCGCCCTTTCAAAGTCCTCAATTGCCTTATTGAACTGCCCTGTTTTTCCAAATAACATACCTCTATTCGTATACGCCCAGTAATCAGTAGGAGCCAACTCAACTGCCTTGTCGAGGTCCTTGATTGCTTCATCAAACCTCCCCAACTCGTCATAGGTCAGGCCTCGATTGTTATAGGCGAAAGAGATCGTAGGGTCCTTTGCGATAACGTAATTCCACAGGCATAAATTGTTCTTCCATACGCCTATTTGTTTAAAAGTCGCAGAGGACAGAAAACAGAGCAGACCAATCGCGGCAGCACCGCTGATCAGCTTGACGAGCGGACTGAGCCTCTCCGGTGCATGGCTCTTTTCCCAAAGCCATGCCGCTCCCAAACCCATGATCATGAATGGACCAAGGCAAGGCAAATAGGTATACCGGTCCGCCATTGATTGCCCCCCTACTTGGACGATGCCGAGAACGGGTATGAGCGTCATACAATAATAACTCCACGCAGTCAGCCAGAATTTCCGCTTTTTAGCATTCACCACGCAAACGACCGTAATCCCTACCACAAGAGCAGTGGGCACGAAGTACTCCATCGATGCAAGTGAAGCCGTCTCGGGATAGGGATAAAAAGGAACTAAATTCAGAGGCCATACCATCTTCCCGAGATACGCGATGAGAGCATGAGCCGCCACCAGCACGCGTGTCGGCAACGGCGCCATCGCGTATCTCGCCGACAGCGCTCCTACGGCCTTCTGCGCGAAAACAGTCACTATTGAAGAAGCAAGGCTTAATAAAAAAAGGGGGAATTTCTCTAGAAAGGCAGTCAGAAATGTTTTTACAGAACGGATCCTGCCGAAGGGATGCCAATCAAGAATCAGCAGAACGACGGGGAGCGTTACCGCCATCGGCTTGCTGAGCAGGGCAAGAATAAAAAATACAAGCAGAAGGAGATAGTGCTTATTGAGGAATGTTCGCTTTCTGCCCGCTCCCGCGTTTCCGCAGTCTCCCGACTGTCCGCTGATTGCGCCGTTCACATAACTCATGATGCTGAGCAGAAAAAACAGACCGCACAGAAGGGTCTTTCTTTCCGAGACCCACGCTACTGATTCCACATTCAGGGGATGAAGACCGAATAAGAGACCCGTTGTTCCCGCCGCAATCAGGACCGATCGCTCATTTGAAAATGGTGATGGATCGTTCAATCTTCTCCGCCCGTTGAATGCTGCGAGGAGCCTGCTTACGAGCACTACCACCAGGAATGTATTAAGCGCATGGAGGACAATGCTCGTTAGGTGATGACCCAGGGGGTTCAGTCCCCAGAAAGCGTAATCAAGGGCGTGGGATATCCAGGTAAGGGGGTGCCAGTAGCTTGGGAAGAACTGTAAAAAAGCCCATTTTAAGAATGCGACATCCAATGAACGGATAGAAGGATTCGCGGTTATATAATCACGGTCATCCCACTCAACAAATTTATTTTGAAGGGCCGGAAGATAGACAAGTAGCGTCATAAGGGCGACCGATGCCGCAAGATAATATACGTTCGCGAGTCTTTTCATCTTCAACCTCCCACATCGCAGAACCGTATTGTCAAAGTCTAGCCACAGAGAAAGCGGGAACACTTTGCATTTCAGGTTTCCCTTCCCCCTCTGTGTCCTCTTACTACCTGCGCCTTTGCTGTTTCTGCATTAATTAAGATTCCCTGTTTGTCTCTATTCTTGGCGCACTTATGCTTGCCTGTCTTTTCTCCCTGTACCCGGGGGTTTCATGAAGTACCCCTTTTTTTTCATAAAACTTTTGACGTTATCCGCAGAACTGAGCCATAGGCGCAAGGAAGTGCGCTGCCGATAGAACAGTGCGTACGAACCAATTCTACTCAAGTAGGGGAAAATTCCCTCGCGAAGTCGCGAAGCACGCAAATGTAGTCTTTAAACTCATGTAACTACTCAGGCCCATTTTGCGCAAAGCCGCGAAGAAAGGCAAAAATTTCGGGGTTAACCCTTTGCGATCATTGCTTTGCGCTATACATGCTTTGCTTGGTTCCGGCTTGTCCGGTTGAGGCGACGCTTGCGGGTTATTCGGCAGGCGCTCCCCGCGACAACTGATTGAATGCGTTACATCCATTGTTGTCGCCCAAATCACATGCTTTCTGATAATCCAACTCAGCGCGTGCCTGATCGCCTGTCATCACATAGAGAAGGCCACGGTTATTATAAGCCATAGCGTGATCTTGGTCCATGAGGATTGCTTTATTAAACTGCTCGAATGCCCTATCGACTTGACCTGCTTCGGCATATACAACCCCCAGAGTATTACGAGTGATATAAGCCTCGAGAGGAGAGGGATTCAAGGCAATTGCCTTTTCCAGATCCTCGATTGCCTTATCGAACCGGCCTGTTTTACCCAACACCATCCCGCGATTCGTATATGCCTCACTATCGTAGGGGGCCAGCGCAATAGCCGTATCGAAGTCCTCGATTGCCTTATCAAACAGCCCCATTTTATCATAGGCCATCCCCCGGTTATTATAGGCAAAACGGATCTTGGGATACCTCTCGATAACAGAGCTCCACATGACAATACCGTTTTTCCAGACGCCTATCTGCTTGACTGTTGCAAACGATAAACAGAGGATGATACTAGCCGCCGTGACTAAGCAGATCAGCTTGACCGACGACCCCGGCAACATACGCGCTTTTTCCCAAAACCAAGCCGCTCCCAAACCCGTTACAAAAAAGGGGCCCAGACTCGGCAAATAGGTATACCGGTCCGCCATCGATTGCATCCCTACCTGGACGATGCCAATCACAGGGAGCAAGGTCACAGCATAATATCCCCAGGCTACTAGCCATACTTTCTGCTTTCTTGCAATAATCAGGGAGGCTACGGTAATGCCAGCCACAAGAACAATCGGCGCGAGATTCTCAAATGATACGAGAGGCTGATTTTCCGGATAGGGATAGTAGGGTACCAACGTCAGGGGTAGCATCATCTTCCAAAGATATGCGATGAGAGCTTTAGCCGCGACAAAGATGCGGGTCGAAAACGGCGCGTATGCCGTCGGTTGAATGGCGCCGCTCGTTGCCTGCGCCAGAATCGTCACGATCGAGGAAAGGAGGCTCAATGCAATAAAGGGGAGCTTCTCGGCCAATGTAGGCCGCAGGGTCTTAAAAGACCCGATTCTATTAAAGGGGTACCAGTCCAAAAGTAAAAGAACGACAGGAAGGGTAACCGCCATCGGCTTACTGAGCAGGGCAAGTATAAAAAAACCGAGAGTAAAGAGATAGGGGCTACTGATGAAAAGATTTTTTTTGCCCGCTTCATCGTTCGAGCTGTCTTCTGATTTCTGTCTGCTGACATAGTTCGTGTACGTGATGATGCTGAGCAGAAAAAACAGGGCGCAGAGAAGGTCTTTTCGTTCCGCTACCCACGCTACTGATTCTACATGCAGAGGATGAAGACCGAACAACAGGCCCGTTATCCCCGCCGCGATCTGGATCGTTCGCGCATTCAAAGTGAAATCGCAAGAAGTCAGGTTCCGCCACTGAGACACGGAGAGCACGGAGGCACTCTTTTTTATCTTCAGTATGCTTTTCTCTGCGTCCCTGTGAGTTTGAGGAGGCTTTTGATTTGTTTTATAGGCATCGAATAACTTTATGACGAGCACAACCACCAGGAACGTATTAAACGCATGAAGGACAATGTTCGTCAGGTGATGGCCCAGCGGATTCAGCCCCCAGAGTGCATAATCGAGGGCATGGGATATCCAGGTAAGGGGGTGCCAGTTGTGCGCAACAAAATCGAAAAAAGCCCTTTTTAAAAAAACTACATTGAAGGAGCGGATAAAGGGGTTCTCATATACGTATTCGTTATCATCCCAAGTTACGAAATCATTCTTAAGGGCCGGAAGATAGAGGAGCAACGTCATGAGAGCGACTGAAGCCGCAAGATAGTATTTTAAGTGCTCTCTTTTCACTCTTAACCCAACCTCTTTCAATTCATGACTGTGACAAAACATTTTCACTCGATTCGTATCTTGTAACAAGTGCAATTGCGAGCCCATCAAGGAAAATGGAGGGGAAAGCTGAAATAAGGGAGAAAAAACTTCACACGCCGGCTTGCATTTTTTTACCGATTGCGACGTCGTTCCCAATTTTTCCCGCTACTCCTCCTTGCTCTTCATACTCATAATGAGTGGTATGCCGGGCAATGCCGAGGACGGAAAAAACTTATTGAAAGTAACGCTTAGGCACGCCTCGCTGAAGGGAGCGATGCCCTGCAGCATACGCTGGCCCTGTACGCATATTCGCCTTCGTCGCGCTCAGGCAGAAATTCCAAAAGTCTTACGCGGACAGAGACAACGAATAAAATGAAGAACCCCCGTTATCCAGCTTTTAGAAAAGCTGGTCGTTTTGTTTTCATCGGATTTTTGCATCATCGCGGTATGTTTATCGGTGTAAAAAAGATAAAAGCATTGCCAAGGGATTGGAAATTTTGCGATCTTCATTTTTAATCTTTAATTTCGGCTTGACTGGGTCAAGCACACTTATATCCCCGCATCCCGGAACAGGGACGACTTCACAAATCCTGATTTCTGCAGCAAATATTTCAGGGAAGTCGCGAGCACACCAAATCCGTACTTGACGCTCCCCCTGAAGCTAATCGAGGAGGCGTCATCGAAGTATTTCGTCGGACAACTGATCTCTCCGATTCGAAAACCGAAGTACACCGCTTGGGCGAGGATCTCGTTATCGAATACAAAATCGTCGGAGTTCCCTTTGAAGGGAAGAGTCTCGAGCGTCCTGCGGCTGAATGCCCGGAAACCGGTGTGGTATTCCGATACTTTCGCGCCGAGCGCAAGATTTTCTACAAAAGTTAGAAACCGGTTCGCAATATACTTATACAACGGCATCCCGCCTTTCAACGCCCCACCACCGAGAATCCGCGATCCAAGCACGATATCATAATGCCCCGATACGACCATTGATGCCATTGCCGTAATCAGACGGGGAGAATATTGGTAATCAGGGTGGAGCATGACCACAACGTCCGCTCCTTTTGACAGAGCCTCCCGGTAGCACGTCTTCTGGTTGCCGCCATAGCCGCGATTCTCGGTATGAATAATCGTATGAATACCGAGTGTCCTCGCTTTATCAGCGGTGTCATCTTTGCTTGCATCATCGACAAGGATGACTTCGTCTACAATATCATGGGGAATCTCGTTGTACGTTATCTCAAGAGTCGTGGAAGCGTTGTAGGCAGGCATAACAACGATTATTTTCTTCTGATGAAGCATCTGTTCCCCTTATTTAATATCCTGATAATAGAAGGATTTCTTCCTACCACATCTTCGTGCATCGAGAATATTGGTGCATTGTTACCACAAAAGGTTGCGACAACGAATATTCGCATTGTTCATTCCCAACTTATAAAATTCTGCAATAATTAAGGTTAAAAACAGTGCCGTTTCTTTTAGACGGAGAAAACAAAGAGGAAATCTGCTCGTTACTCCGCCTCTTTGATAAGCCCGAAAACTCCTTTTGTGCTAACCATCGTGCGATCGTGCCGAAAGTTCGTAGGTCTGATATTTTGCAACCCGCCTAATGGAGCCTCCGTTCAGGCGCCCCTGCATCATATAATCCAACATGCCGTGCGAACTTATCATTCTTAGTCCAAAAACGTTTCTGAAACAACACTGTAACAAAAAGGACCCCTCCCGTTTATAGGATTCTCCGCAACTCCGAAACTGCTGTCGAATCGTCCGGGATATGCTCTAGTATTTCAGAACTATAGAATACAATCAAATGATTTATTATTTTAGCGCACCCAGTACCTTAGACACAAGATAAAAGTTACGGGCTGTCATCAACTGAAGCTCATGGTATAGGTATACCTGCGCCGACTTTTAAAGCCAAGTTTTTCCACAAACCACTACATGTTGTATCGTCCTGCGAATCTGTGACCTGAAAAAATGGGGGACATGAAAAATAAAGCAAAGCTTTCCGAATTTGAGTAAGATGGTTCTCGCTGAAGATCCAAAGTCGGCGTCGTTGCCGTGGACAGCAGCAAGGTAAAGGCCAACGCGGCCCTGGAAGCCAATTGCACCGAGCGGGACGTGAAGAAGATGCTCAATGAAGCGGAGGCAAAGGACGCCAAGGCAGACCGAAGGTACGTTCCGGACAAACGGGGAGATGAACTCCCTGCGGAATTTGCCAATTAGACAAGCCGCAGATCCCCTCTTGCAGCATGCAAGAAGTGGTTGGAAGAACGGGCAGCGGCCTGAAGAGACCAACCAGCTGTCAAAGATCGAAGAACGACAGGCCTAGGAGACCGAAACCGGAACAAAAAAGCGAGGCCGTACACCCCGAAGTCCGGATTCAACACCTGAGGAAACAGCCAATGCCAACATGCCCGGCTCGGTCAGTCGAATCATGAAGACCCGAAGCGGCTATGTCTAGGGTTATAACAGGCTGGTCGTGGTTACCGAAGACCAGATGATCATTGCAGCGCCTAGGTCACGAACTAGGAAAACGACGTACATCAGCTGCAACCGATGATCCAGAGACGGCCCAAGAGAACCTACAGGAGATCGTGGCGAAAGAAGAGTTGATAATAAAAACCTCCTTGACCGATGCGGACTACATTAAGCGACAAGAACCTTGTTGCCATGACATCCGAGGGCCCCGAACGTCTTATCGCGACCAAGAAAGACTGGAAGCAGCGCGATGAAGCCTCCGTACCATCACCGCCCCGTGGCCGGATACCAAAGGATCTGACACGCCAGCAGCGAATGAAACGTAAGCTTCTGACCAAGCGAGAGCGATCTCTATAAGAAACGAGGCCAGATCGTCAAATCGGTCTTTGGTCAGATCAAAAGACAATCGTGGAATCCGACACTCTATGCGCAGGGGCTTGAAGCATCTCCCATGAATAAAAGAATATCTGCGCGACGCACAAACTGCTGAAACTTTGGCGAAGTGGCAAGGAGATCGCAGCTCAGACAGCAACATAAAGAACCAACGCGATCGTTGATTGATGAACGAGCGCTTCGCCGATACGCACATGTCTGCCTGGCATCGTCCCCCCATGAGGAATCATAAACGGCTGCTCAGGCCTTTGCGAACAGGCTCCATAGAATAGCTTTTTAAAACTCTCCCCGGTCGCCAGGAGTTTGGATGGTTAAACAAGCAAAATTTATGCCATTTTTACACATTCATTTATAATTTTAGATCATAACTAATTATGAAGTTTGAATTTTTTTTATTTTTCAGTACTGGTTAAATAGCCAGTTCATCAGGTTATTTCACCGTAAACCATAAACTGGATTGAGGGGAATCGGCATTAAAGAGTGGCTAATCTATTGAAAAAAAGAACGACTAAATTACTTACACTATGGTATGCATATTGCTTGTCTCAGAACTGGAATTAATATGTTCAGGCTTCGGAGCACATAAATCATAATCATGGAGAAATATAACAACATATGGATTCTATGAAAAAATTTCTCATAGTTGACGATGAAGACCTGCTTCGCCATTCTCTCGCCTCCGTATTCCACGATAAGGATACGGAGATTATATCCGCCGCCACCGGAGAAGATGCATTAAAGGCGATTAAAGAAAATCAATTTAACTTGTGCTTTCTTGATATGAATCTTCCGGACATCAGTGGCCTGGAGATCATGAGATTGCTTCGGGATGTCTCGCCTCAGACCCGAATCATTATGATGACTGGGAGCGAGATCACAGACACGATGCTGATAGCCGTTCGTGAGAGTGCGCATTGCCTACTTTCCAAACCCTTTGAACTGGAACAAGTAAAATCATTGGTCTGCAGGATACTTTCAATGGTATCTCACGCTGGCCATGATGAGAACCTCCTAGCCCAAGGCGGGATGTCGTCTCTTCAATGGATCAGCGATGACACCAGAAAACATAAGCGGAAGCCGTTCACCAACTGCATAACCTGTTACGCGGTCGCCCCGCACGGCGACATGGCCGCCAAACTCATCTCTGCCAATATTGTCGATATCAGTGAATCAGGCATGGGCATCCTTACTGATTGTCAACTGCAGCCGGGGCACCTTATCCGGTTGAGCGATGCGCCGATACAAGGCAGAGGCGTGGTCCGATGGAGTGTATACGTCGACGCCAAGGCGGCGTACCGGGCTGGAATTCAATTCGTATCGCCGGAGCATGTTCCGTACTGACATACTCCAGGTTCTATCTCAGAAGACCGGGATGAACGGAGAATTGAAAAAGCTTTCAGCTTTGTCGTAAACCATGTGCTCGCGCACCCCCCAGGATCGTGGTCAGGCATTTTTTCGCGGCCTCATGGTTTAAATCATGAAAAAGTCCCTCCTTATTGTTGACGAAGGCCCTCTGACTTATAACCTGCTATCGCCCCTGCTGAAAGACGACCGGACCGAGGTTGTTCGCGCATCGACCGGAGAAGATGCGCTCAGGAAACTCGGGGCGATGACATGCGATCTATGCCTTCTTGACATCCGCCTTCCCGATATAAACGGTATCGATCTTATGAAAGTGATGAAGAAGAACTATACGAAAGCAGGCATCATCATGATGACCGGCGACAGTTCCGATGATAACGTCATGAAATCCATCCGGGAACACGCACTTCTTCATCTGGTCAAACCGTTCGATCTCTTTAGGTTAAGGCAATCGTGGGGAAACTTCTGGGAAAGCACATCGATGCATATCAGGATTACAACTTTTTGATGACCAGGTTACTTGGCGATAAGAGGTTACACAATCGGCAACCCTTTACGAACCCAGAGAATTACACCATTCTCTACACCGATACGGAGGAAGACGAGCAGCGCTGTTTAGCCGAGGCGATCGATATCTGCCTGAACGGCCTCGGCATCACGACGAACGTACAGCTCGAACCGGGAAAAATAATCCGGCTCAGGAACCGAAACGAGCAGCTCCATGGCATTGTCCGGTGGATATCCGGAAGCCAGCGCGAGTGGTACCGAGCGGGAATTCAGTTCATATAACCTGAGATGGACAACCCAGAACGGAAAAAACTATGCCACAGAGATTACAGAAAAAATGCAACCAAGATATTAACCGTCTCTTAATAATGTTGACACGGGAAGGGTTGCGGAATTCCTATTTTAAGTAGCCAAAGTCTTTCGCCTGCGTTCATAACACCGCGAAAATAGAGAAACCACGTAAACTCCAGCTCCCGGTTATACATTTATGTCATGTTGTTTATTAGAAGCTCACTGTTTAAATGTTTTTTGAGACTTTAACAAACGAGATACTTCTTGATCCTGTGGGTGTGTTGATCTTTGGATCCTGCGGAATGTATCTTTTAAAAAAGGAAGATTAGTTTATAATGTAGTGCCCCCTCTAAGTAAGTATGAACAACATAGCCTTTTTCCTGAAGTCCGGGAACTTACAAATATAAACGTAAAATATTTTGCATTAATTAATATGCGTAACTTCCTGATTTCAGAGAGCTACTTTTACGACATTGTTACGATATTCCGTGCGTTTGTATTATATAAATAATCATCATCAAAACCCAAAGATTTTCGTGTGGAGTTCCCCGGTCGAGCGCATCTTGGAGAAAATCTCCAAATGCAAGGATGCCTTGGGGACACTATACTACTCAGATCATTCCAACCCGAATTTTTTCACCTGATAGCGAAAGGCATCATAGCTGAGATTCAGGAGTTTCGCCGCCTGCGTTTTGTTATTATTCGTCCGTTCAAGCGCTTGGACAATGAGGTCCTTTTCCAAATCATCAAGAGAGAGGCCTTGCGCTGGAAGCGAGAGTCGCCCCCCGGACGACGGCGGGGTGATCCCCGCCTTGCCGGTCAGCCAGTTCGGCAGATGCTCAGGCAGTATCTCCTCCGCGCCTTCGAGAACCACGACTCGCTCCAGCAGGTTTCTCAGCTCCCTTATGTTCCCCGGCCAGGGGTATGAGGTAAGGATTTTTTCCGCCTCCGGGGAAATGCGCGTCGTGGTTTTCCTTTGATAGCGCGTCGTGAACTGAGAAAGGAAATATTGCATGATGAGGGGAATGTCTTCCTTCCGTTCCCGCAACGGAGGGATGTGCAGGTAGAACGTGTTCAGGCGGAAAAACAGATCCATCCTAAATGATCCCTGATCCACTGCTTCCGCTAGATTCCTGTTTGTCGTAGCGATCACTGTAACATCGATCGGGATTTCCTCACTTCCGCCAACCGGCCGGACGGTTCTTTCCTCCAGCACACGAAGCATTTTGCCCTGGAGGGCATGTTTCATATCTCCGATTTCATCAAGAAGGATGGAACCACCTTGTGCCATTTCAAACAGCCCCTTCTTGTCGGATTTCGCATCGGTAAACGAACCTTTTTCATACCCAAACAGTTCACTCTCCAGAAGCGTTTCCGGAAGGGCTGCGCAGTTGACCTTGATAAATGGGGCAAAACGGTTTCCCGAGGCTTTGTGGAGCATTCGGTGGGCATATCGCGCGAACAGCTCCTTGCCCGTTCCGCTCTCCCCGGTTATCAGCAACGTCGAGACCGAAGCATCGGCCATTCTCTCGATTTTTGCCTTCAGTTCCTGGACTATCTTCGACTCGCCGATAATTTCCTTCTCGAAAACTTCAGACTGCACTTTTCTGAGATAGGTAACCTCCTGCTTCAGCTTCCCTTTTTCAATGATGTTCTGAATCACAATCTTCACCTCATCGACATTAAACGGCTTCGTGAGGTAATCAGCGGCGCCCAGCTTCATCGCCTTCACCGCGGTTTCCGCGGTATCATCAGCCGTCAACATAACCACCTGGGAGGGTAGCTCCTGCTTAACGATTTCCGTCAGGACATCGATGCCACTCTGATCAGCGATCCGAATATCGAGCAGGACTACGGCTGGCGACCAGGATTTGATCTTGCTTACAATGTCGTCCGCGCTGGTTGCGGTCCGCACTTCATAGCTATTGCTTTTGAGTACCCGGGAGAGCATAGATAAAATAAGTTCATCATCGTCAATGATATAAATCTTCTGCTGGTCCCTCATACAGTCATTATCCTTTCCGAAGTAACTGCCGGGAGACAAATTCGCACCGTAGCACCCCGCTCCTCGTTGTTCTTGATTTGAATGGTTCCTCCGTGTTCTTCAATCAGCCGCTTGGAAATCGCAAGGCCGAGCCCTGTGCCCTTCGACTTTGTCGTGTAAAAAGGCTTAAACATCTGAGGCAGGACGGAAGCGTCGATCCCCGACCCCGTGTCGGAAATATCAATGAAAATACTGTGTGATGAGGGTTCAAATGATGTTTTTACAGTAATAGTTCCTCCACCCGGCATCGCGTCAACCGCGTTCAGAAGCAGATTCATAAATACCTGTTTCAGCTGCATGGGGTCCGCAAGGATTGTAGGCAGGTTCCGCCCAAAAATCTTCACCAAGTGAATGGAACCCGCTCCTTCCCGCAAAGACGGACGGTCCTGCACCGCCAGGCCAATCACCGCTTCAAGGACTTCCTGTATGTCAGTATGCGCCAGATGCGGTTTGGGTGGTCTGGCAAAATTTAGGAGGCCTTTCATTAGTTGCTCGATACGCTTGATTTCATCGATCACTTTCCTTATGACGGTTTTGTTGTCCTCCGATAGTTGCTGTTCCTCCAGCAGCATCTCGATTGACAGTTTGATGCCGGCGAGCGGATTTTTTATTTCATGGGCCATGCCCGTGGCCAGCTCCGCCGAGGTTCTGATCTGCTGCGCCCGTTGAAGCGCCTCTTCGGCCTGCTTTCGATCGGTGATCTCTCGGTCGATGTCGAGGATATACTTGCGCCCGCCGACCTCGAACAATCCGGCGCCGATCTCGACAGGGAAGATCGTTCCGTCTTTCCTTCGATGGTTGAGCTCCGCCCGGACCCACTGCCCTCCCAGAATCCGCTGCATTCGCGAAGAGAACCCGAGCACCGACTCAGAGCTGTTAAGATCGTTGATGTTCATGTTCAGCAGTTCTTCAACCGGATAACCATGCATCTCCGCTGCGGCATGGTTAGCCTGAAGGATTTTTCCGGCCCGATCGCCTTCCACATCCAGGATGAAAATCGCATCGGCGGCGCTGTCGAAGAGATGACGATACCGCCCCTCACTCTCTTCGATGGCCGTCAGATTGTCTTTCAAGGACGAGGCCATGTCGTTGAAAGCCACTGCAAGTTCCTCGAACTCGTCTTTGAGTCCCGTGATCCGGTGGTCCAGGATGCCGCCTTTCAATTTTCTTGCCGCACCCACCAGAGTCTTGATCGGCCTCGTAACGCTTCTGCTCGCCAGAAAGCCGAACAGCGCAATCAGAATGGGACCAGCGGCAACAACCATGACCACGATAGTCTTCGTCCGGTAGGAGTTCAGTGCCGCTTCCCGCGTCTTGTCATCCAGCTTCTTCTTGGTCAGAACGATTATAGTATCGACCTTCCCGACCAGTGAATCACCGATAAGGCGCGCATGCTCCTGATCCGCCGTACGCCGCTGTTGAATCCGCGATCCTCGTATTGCCTTTCTCTCAAAGCTGGATGCCGCACTTCTAAACACCTGCCTTACCGCGCGGCCATATTCATCAGTATGACGCTGCAGATCATGGATTTTTTCTGTCACGCTCTCTGAATGGTGACATCCAGAACAGGATTGAACCACATTATTCATGACCGCAATATGATTATCAACAGTGTCGGGTGATTGCGGATGCTGAGTGGTCAGTGAGGATAAATCCGCGCCCACCTTGCGGATCTCCAGCAATAACTGCTGCCTCAGGATTTCCACCTGATGCAGCATGATTAGTTCGTCGTAGTTCGATGCCGCACGGTCTATAAATACAAGCAGTATGGCGCCGCCAAGAAGTGCAAACAGGCAGGCAGCAAGCAGTGCTATAAAAATCTTCTTTTTCAAATTGATATGGGGCCTTTTAAATATGCAAAATATTAAGGGAAATTAAGAACACAAACCAAGATGTGTTGGGAAATCCGATTAAAAAGCAATCGGTTTCACGATGTAATGACTAATGACCGCATGCTCCGACAGTCTCGCTTACCATGCCAAAGCCGAAGCCTGTCGTTTCACCAATCGCTTTAATATCTTGGTTCTTTGTGGTTCAACTTGCACCCCTAAAGTCGATAATTATTCGTGGTATGATAACGTAATGTCCCTATGCTGTCAACTAATTGCTGAAATTTCAACAGAAATAGTGTCCCATTTGCTGTGCTTACAAACCTGCGTCTTTCTATTTAAAAGGAAGTGGCTTTTTCTGAATAAGAACAGCTAAAAGGATGGACTTCACCGTAAGTGAGTAAAGCCGTTTGCGAGTGCAACTGCGTTACTCCATGGCCAAACGTCTTTTTTGAGTCATGCGGTTTTAGTGCAGGTGTTAATTGAGCTGCATGGTACGGAAACCCCCGCAGATTCAACGCAATTTAGGATTATCATTCTTGTGCTTCGTAAAGAAGGAATCGGCGTAAAACCGTTCATTGCCAAACAGCCAACAAAATGGTATAGGTTTTGTGGCAGCTTTTTATAGAGGAAAAAACCGTCATTTAAGGATAAAATCGGCTAAGAACTGCGATTGTCGGCAAAAATGTGAAAGGCAACGCTTTGTGATGACAACTCCCTGCTGTCCGGTTAAAACAGCGCCCCCTGTATGTGTTCATCCTGAACAGCTAAGAGCCGTTCAGGTTTCAGGGTAAGAATATCGATAAGGTTCTTCCGTTCAAAAAGCGTTTCCCTTATAAGGCGGCTTAACGTTAGAAGGGAATGAGCATATTTTGTCTGGTACTTGATATACGTGAGCAGCAGATAATAACTCATCGCCACCCAGATTTGTGTCATAACGGCGTTTTTGCTGGTCCCGAGGAACGATTTGATCTTCAGGTTCTGCTTGATCCACTTGAAGAACAGTTCGATCTGCCATCGGGATTTATAGATTGTCGCTATCGTTGAGGCTGCAAGTTTCATATTGTTGGTGAGGAATATCAGATGCTTCTTGGTTTCCTCATCATAGAATTCGATCATCCGAAGTTCTTGGGGATAATAGTTCTTTGTCCGGGATCCGGTTAGAAGGATCATTTGGTCTTTCAGGACGCCTTTTCCGGAAACTGGATGCTGTCCGGTAACGACGCAATCGATATTGGACTTGGCGCGAGTGACGAACCAAACGCGCTTTTCGTTCAGTGAATTCAACCATTTGTAGTCGATATACGCCCGATCTATGGAAACGATGCTGTCCGGGGACAGGGGAAAACCGACTTCCTTCGCTACCGTGACATCGTGCTTCTTACCATCGGTGATCGTTACAAACGACGGCAGTGCCCCGGAGTGGTCATAGAGGCAATGCATTTTAATCGCCCCTTTGGTCTTTCGGAACTTCGCCCAGGGAAAGACCGAGAGGCAAAGATCGATCACTGAAGCGTCGATCGAATACAATTCGTTTTTGAACTTGAACCGATGTTTCGGCGTCAAATCCTTGCAGCGAGAGAGAAGATGGTAAAACAAATCCTCAAATATCTGAAAGCTCCGCTAGTTGTTGGCATCCGCAAAGGTGCTCCGGTGAATGCTAGTGAGCCCCAGATGATACCATCGGGACTCGTTAGCCTCCAGTCCTGTTACCATGTCCCGGATGCTGTCTTTTTGCTTGATCTGGGAGAACAGAATTGTGATATACTGGTGCCATGTCGTATAGGACTTGACGTATCGGTCTCCCTGGTACTGATTTACAGCTTTTTCGAACTGATATCGCGGTACAAGTTTCAGCAGTTCTCCGAAGATCGTTTCCAACTTGCGCATGGCTTGTTCCTCCTTGCTGGAATAGGGTTCTCGCAAATTCTATTATCCAACAATCGAGGCAATCAGGCCATGCCTTTTTAATTTTAACCGGACACTAGTGATGACAACTCCCTCTTCATTATCCTTTGTCAATCTCATCTCTGGATTTGTGCAATAATGTCAAACCACGATCGGCAAAATAATAAATAACATAACCAAGATATGCTCCCGCAACCAAGTCACTAATAAAATGATAATTCGTCAAGATCAACGCCAGCGCCATCAGAAATATTAAACCACCACAGACTGGTCGGCATCGTGGATAATATTTCCGTAGGTCCAGGAAGATAGCCGTAAACACAGCCATATGCCCGGAGGGGAAACCGCTGTAGTAGTCAACACCATGAAACCAATGGAACTCTCTGGCAACGGGACTGGCCAACCAGAAACGCGTTGTGATCCCTCCGAACACGAATTTCAGAATGGATTTAATTAAAAAGGCCATTGGAAGGGATGTGCCGACGAGCAGAGAAAAGGCTCGACGGATATCATCAATGCCTTTCCGCTTATCATGAAAATAGAGGACCCACGCAAGAGCTGTAATTATGAAAACAAAGAACGGCAGAAAATCTGGAATATCTGCAGAGAAAAGAGATGAGTGCTTGCCTGACATCAATACTCTTTTAACAAAAAGCGCTATTCCCTCATCAAGGAAATGATAACAGCACATAATCAGCAATATAGCCAAAGGAATACTGGTAATAAACTTTTTTAAATTCATACCTGTGCTCGCTTCATATGCATATACAATGATCTTATCATCGGAATAGTCATCCCCATAAAATACGCATGACATAATTACGAGGAAATTTGAGTGCGGAACCTATATCCAAATACTGGGGGCTTGCCCACTACCTCTATTATAGAATGCTCACAGTCTGCAATAACATAAATAAAAACCTTCCACAACATCACCGTATGCTTAAATTCACTATTCCATCATATCATGGTGATCGCATTGTTGCTTTTGGATAAGCTATTTTAAATTTTTATTTCTTAATTCCATGATAAATGACAGGCATAAGGGCGAAAATACCGAGTAAAGCGAAGGCACCAATGATGTGTCGCGGACAATAAGCTTAATTCGCTACTGAAATCGCGATGTTTCCTTTGCCTACTTATACGAACGATTTTATTTTTATATTTTATCAGAAGCAACACTAATCACCGTTTCGGTGATCATATACAATCGCTATCGCCGGCATTGTCCTTCCCTTGACCGGCGGTTCTTGCTGTGCCTTAGAGACGCCATTCTCCGGCACATCCATGCGTAACGAGTTCCATGCAGGATTGTGGAGTCTGAGCGCCCTCTCCGCCTGATCTTTATTTGTATTCGCATAGCAGTACAGGCAACCGTGCGCGCAGGTATCATATGCACCGATATCGATGCTCTTGGTACAGGCGCATTCCTGACGTGTCGAGGCACGCCTCGTATCAAGAGGAGTGTTGAAAAGGGTGGACAGCAGCGCTCCGTCGATGCACGCTGCTTTCTTGACCTCGTTGCTTGTCAAATAATCATTGCAGCAGGCAGAGATCCCTATCCCGTAGCGCCTCGCGATTTCCGCAAGTCTCCGGGCGTAGTCGCGCTTCTGCACCACTGTTAATTCGACCAACAGGTGGCGCGTGTCTTTTTTGAAATTCGCGATGACTTTCTTGTAGGGATGGGCGAAGCTGATGATGCATGCAGAAACATTCCCCTTCAACAGTTCTGCGCAGCGCAGGAAACGCTCCTGGTAAACTTCAAAGGGCATTTTGTCCGTAATGCAGAGGGGATCGAATCTCCAGACAATCTGCCGGGAAGTGTAGCGCTTGGCAAGATACAGGTAATCCCGGACCGCGCTCCGGTAGTCGGGCACTTCGGGCTCCAACTCTTGCGCTGCGGTAATGGTAAAATGAAAGAAGAGGTTTTTCGTCGTAAGTTCGATCGATTCGAGCTTCTCGATCAGGGGCGCATAGTTTTTTGACCAGAACACGATGGCGCTCACGTCTTCGCGCTTCAGCGATACCCGCATAATTTTGCCGGAATAGGGCTGCTGAACCGCGACAGATCCTTCTTTGAGCCGCTGGACAAACCAGGCGGCATAGAATGCGGGGATGTCGGTCCTTCTGCTTGCCGAGATTACGTTGGCCATCATAAGCTCCTTTTGCCATGCTCTTATTGGTACACCTTTTTTCTTTAAAGTTCAAGTGCTGCTGGGGAAAAAAGCGGCGTCACAATACAAAAATACTTCCCATTTCGATGTTTTTCGTGTAATATAGCGCTTACTTACATTTTTAAACCACTCGACGAGGCATTGATGAAGCGTCTTTCATTTATTTGTTTTATCGCCGCACTTTTCCTGCCGCTCTCCACAAGCGCCCTGACTCTCAGCGAGGGATTAAAGACCGTTGTGGAGGCGGGCCGCGACGTGACCATTGCCCGGTCCGATGAGGATACTGCCCGTGGGGCACTCTCTCTCGCGCGGTCGCACTGGCTTCCCACCGTTGATCTGTACGGCAACCAGACATGGATGCAATACCAGCCAGAGTTCAAGACACCTTTTGGCCCCTTTCCCTCCAGCCAGAGCAATTTTTTAACCTACGGCTTCCAGGCCACCGAGACGCTCTATGATTTCGGACGGACCTCCTCGTCCGTAGACGCGGCGCGGTACGGCCTCAAATCACGGGAGATCGAAACAGAGCGCACGAGAAATCAGTCCGCACTCGATTTCATTATCGCCTATCTCGACCTGCTGGAGTCCGAAAAATTGCTCCAGGTCTCGAAGGAGGAAGTGCAGCTCTATGAAGCGCACAAGAAGGACGCGGAAGACCGCTTAAACGCCGGCGTCATTACCAGGAATGAAGTGCTCCAGGCCGAGGTGACGCTTGTCGATTCGCGCCAGCGGGAGGTTTCCGCCGAGAACCGCTGCTCCGTCAGGGCGTCGAGAATCAACAGTCTTCTGCTGAAGCCGTTGAATGACGATGTGCATGCCGAGGAAGTCGAGGCCAGTCCCGCGTCGGGTCTTTCGCTCGAGGACGCCTGGACCATTGCCGCGAAGGAGAGCCCTGAGCTGAAGGATCTGGATGCGAAGATTGCGGCATCGGAAGACAACGTGAAAGCCACCGAGGCTGAATACCTGCCGACGCTCTATCTGTCGGGAGGATATCAATATCAGGCGAATCGGTATATAATACACGAGGACAACTGGACCCTCATTGCCGGGGTAAACGTCAACCTTTATTCCGGGGGGGCGACCAGTTCCCGCATGCAAATGGCGAGAAGCGAAGTGCGCTCGCTTCAGTTGATCCGGGACAAAACGCTCGATACTATCCGGCTCGAGGTAAAAAGCGCGTACCTCGACCTGAAGAGCTCAGCGCTCAAAATCGAGGTCACGAAGACGGCGATTGATCAGGCCCGGGAAAACCTGCGGCTCCAGAGGCTCCGTTATCAGGAGGGCGTGGGGACCGCCACGGACGTGCTTGACGCGGTCACCCTCCTGTCCACGGCAGAATCAAATTCCTGGAAAGCGCTTTACGACATGAAGCGGGCCGAGGCGAAGCTGCTGTATGCCATGGGCCGCGACCTCGCGGGGGTGTATGGGCAGTAACGAAGACCGTTCAGGCGTTTTGAACGCTTGTAACGGTTTCAACAGTTCAGGCAGTTCGGATACGAGGAGAAAGCATGGCGGAACAGGCACAGGCCGGAAACGGTCAGAAAAAGAATAGAGCATTCATCATCGTCGGCACGGTCGTGGCCATCGGGCTCATTGCCGGATGGTTCTACAACAACTACCGGAAAACGCATGTTTCCACTGATGATGCTTTCATCGATGGGAACATCCACACGATCGCCGCGCGAATCAATGGCACCGTCAAGGCAGTCCTGGTCAACGACAACCAGGCGGTGAAAAAGGGAGACCTTCTTGTTGAAATCGACCCCGCAGACTACGAAGCCAAGCTGCGGGAATCCACTGCGGCCGTCGGTGTTGAGAAGGCAAAATTCGTAGAAGCAGAGACAAAGATTGCGTCAGCCAGGGCGAACCTTGAGCTTGCACAGGCCAATCTGAAGCTGGCCGGGACGGAAAAAGTCCGGGCTGAAAAGCTCTTTGAGGAGCAGGTCATGCCCCAGGACCAGTATGACAGGGCGATGACGGGTTACGAGGTCGCGCTTGCCCAGGCAAAGGCAGCCGAAGAACAGCTTCGCCAGGCCGAGTCGGCAAAGACCAGCCAGGCCTCGCTCATCAGGCAGAAGGAAGCACAAGAGGCCCTCGCCAACCTGAATTTCGACTACACAAAGGTTTACGCTCCCGTTGACGGCTACATAACGAAAAAATCGGTCCAGATAGGAAACCATATCGAGGAGGGCCAGCCGCTCATGGCAGTCGTTCCGCTCAATGACATATGGGTCGTTGCAAATTACAAGGAAACGGAGATGGGGAACATCCGGCCTGGCCAGCAGGTTACATTCACCGTTGACTCTTATTCCGGTAGGGTCTTCAAAGGCAAGGTGGACAGCATCATGGCCGGCACCGGCGTCTCATTCTCCCTCTTTCCGCCAGAGAACGCCACGGGCAATTACGTAAAGGTGGTTCAGCGGATTCCGGTTAAAATCTTACTTGAGGAAGGCACGGACAAGGACCATATCCTCAGGATCGGCATGTCCGTCGAGCCGACTGTGATCGTCCGATGACCTTGCAGCATAAAACTGCAAGCCGGGGGCTCATCGCATTCACGGTGATGCTCCCTACGCTCATCGAGATCATCGACACCTCGGTCGTGAACGTGTCGCTCGATCACATCAGGGGTTCGCTTTCCGCGGGGATTGACGAGTCTACCTGGACCATTACGGCCTATCTCGTATCGAACGCCATCGTTATCCCCATGGCTGGCTGGCTCGCCCGTCTCATCGGCCGGAAGAACTACCAAATCGCCTCCATCGCCCTTTTTACCTTCAGCTCCTTCATGTGTGGATCCGCATGGAACCTGCACAGCCTCGTGTTTTTCCGAGTCATGCAGGGCATTGGCGGGGGTGGCCTTGTGCCGATCAGCCAGTCCATTCTCCTCGAGTCCTTCCCCCGCGAGAAGCACGGCCAAGCCATGGCCATCTTCGGCCTTGGCGCCATGTTCGGCCCTATTGTCGGCCCACTGCTCGGTGGATGGATCACCGACAGCCTGTCCTGGCGCTGGATATTCTATATCAATATTCCTATCGGTATCCTGTCGATTATCATGAACATGATTGTGATCCAGGATCCTCCGTACATGCAGCGCCAGAAGATGAAGATCGACTACTGGGGGCTGCTATTCCTTTCCTTAGGTCTCGGCTCACTTCAGTTTGTGCTCGACAAGGGAGAGAGCGATGACTGGTTCGGTTCCGCCACGATCACCACCTTTGCCATTATCGCCGTCATCTCTCTCACGCTGCTAGCGATCAATGAATATTATTCCGAGCATCCCATCGTGAACCTCAAATTGTTCAAGGACCGGACCTTTACGAGCGGCGCCACAGTCATGTTCTTTGTCTTTCTGAACCTCTTCGGAAGCATCGTACTTCTGCCGATTTTCCTCGAGTCGCTTATGGGATACACATCCTTTTACGCCGGGCTTGTGCTCGGCCCCGGCGGCATCGCCACCATGCTCGCGATGCCGGTCGCGGGCAAACTCGTGAGCAAGGTCAATCCCAAGAAGATCCTGGCCGTTGGTATCTCGATTTGCGCCATGAGCACGTTTATGATGTCGAGGTTTAACCTTACAGCGGACTTCTGGACGTTTGTTTGGCCGCGCGTCATCCTCGGCCTGGGAATGGGCTTGACCTTCATCCCGCTGACCACCATGACCCTCTCCCACATCCCGCGGGAACATATGACCGAAGCAAGCTCAATCTATAACCTTCTTCGGAACATGGGAGGCAGCGTGGGCATTGCGTTCACGACCACCATGCTTGCCCGCCGCGCCCAGTTCCATCAATCCAGGCTTGTAGAGCACTTATCGCCTTTTGACCGGACCTACACGATCTTCCACAGCAACATGGCATCATTTTTGAATTCGAAAGGCATTCCCCCCTCCGGGGCCGACGGCATGATATACCGTGAACTAGTGCAGCAGTCCACGACCCTTGCCTTCACCGATGCATTCCTCACCATCTGCATACTCATCCTCTGTGTGCTTCCACTGGTTTTCATCATGAAACGGGCAGCCCCGGTTGCGGGCGGGCCACCAGTTGATGTGCATTAAGAAAAACTAATTTTATCCCCTGTTGAAAAGTTTCCCCTCACCCTTGGCGGCATTACCGAAAAAAACGCATCAAATCAATTGGTAGGCTTTTTTGCTATCGATGCTCTCCGCCCCGGTATCAGCTCTTCCTCTGAGCAGCCTTTTTTCTGATGGTCTTTATATCCGTTGCCGGCAAATTGAAATAGCCGATCACAAGGCTCGGAAACTCCTCTTTGAGCATTCCGACGAGATTCCTGACGCCGACTGCCCTGCCTTTCGGTCTTTGAACGGCATTCAGATAGAGTGAAGGATCCAGCGACAAATTCCTCATCTGTACCTGGTCGATTCCGGTATCGGCAATCAGCGTCTTGAGTTTCTCCACTTCCTCCTCACTGTCCGTGTATCCCGGGAATACCAAATAATTGATGCTCGTGAAAAGTCCGATCTTCTTCGCCGTTTTGACTGAATCCATCACGTCTTCGAAAGTATACCCCTTGGGCCGGTAGTATTCATGGTAGCGCTGCCGATCAGCGGAATTCATGCTGATTCTGATGCTGTCAAGGCCTGCGTCGTGCATGGTTTTGATCCTGTCCGGAGAGAATCCATTGGTATTCAGATTTACCACCCCCCGCGGCGTGGCGTCGCGCATGCGTTTCACCGCTTTCACGAGTATCTTTGTCTGCAAGAGCGGCTCGCCTTCACAACCCTGGCCGAAACTCACAATGGCGTCCTCCGCCTTCTCTAGGTGGGGGACCGCGGCCTCCGCGATCTCTTCGGGCGCGGGGACGAATTGAATACGGTCCTGGGACGACGGGCACTCGCCTTCCTGGAGCGACAGGCATCCAATGCAACGCGCATTGCACGAGGGAGACGAGGGGAGCGGCGCTTCCCAGCGGCCCACAAAGATATTCTTGGCTGCGAAGCAGTGGTAGAACATGGCGCACTTTTCGAGGTGCTTCAAAAGGCGGTTTTTCGGGTAGGCAGCAAGCTTCTTCTTGACGAGCGGCGCGATCATGTCATCGTCATGAAGACGCGGATCAGCCTTTTTCATCCAGGCGACTTGCAGCGCAGCTGCGTAAAAAGCTCCTTTGTACCATGCGACAGCAGTATAAGACCAGAGCGGGAGCAGCGGGTCCGGCTGAAACTCTTCGTAAGCAGGTAGGTACGTTCTCGTATATCCGGGCGGCAAGAAGGCTGACACTGCATAAGCGCCGTCCACCACAACAGCCCCGCCCTTTTTATCGAATCCGATGGGTCGTCCTTTCGGGACAAAGAAAAACTTGCTCCCCTCGGGCAACGGGATCAGGTCATCTGCCGACAGTGGAAGAAAATCACCGCCGGACATCCCGCCTGCGACATAGCGGGGCTCGTCGTAGATCTCTCCTCGCTGATCAGCGACGAGCAGGACAGGCCTGTCTTCAACGGACTTCTGTTTGGTTTTCTTTTTTGTGTCGGTTTTCTTCATTCGCCAGCCTCTTCAAATAGTATCAATGGTCTTACTCTTTCCATTCTAAAAGAAACATTGTTTTCGGCATACTGCGACCTGCCCACTGCTCGATGTATGCCATCGATCCCGGCTCGACGGTATAAAAGATCGGCAACAGTTCCTTCCCGGTCATTGTGATCGAAAGGGGTTCGCTTCCTGGCGTGATATATCGCTTAGTTCCCATTTCACGACAAAGGATTTGCCGGACACTAGACAACGCTGCACAATCCTTTATTTGCAGTGGGAATTGTCGCGGTTTCAGCCCGGGTATCGGAGATGGCTACCGTCAGCATCACGGCGATTAAGAGCAGTGGAAAGCTTTCTCGTTTGCATAGCTGCGGTTTGTCATGTGGCGCGCTGATGTTTGGCTGTCAGCGAGATTCCAGAAATATTTTTCCAGGGTTCAGAATGTTGTTCGGATCCAAACACTGTTTGATCCGTCGCATCGCGGCAAGCGCGCCGGGACCGGCCTCCAGGGGGAGATAGACGGCCTTTGTCATGCCGATCCCGTGCTCTCCGCTGATGCTCCCTCCCATGCGGAGCGTTGCGTCAAAAATTTCCCTCACCGCTGCCTCAGCCCGGGGCAAATCCGCGTCATCGACCAAAATGTTGGTATGAATATTCCCGTCGCCGGCGTGGCCGAAATTCACGATCAGGAGGTCGTGCTTCTTCGCGATCTTCCCTATCTCCCGCAAAATTTCGGCGATTTTGCTCCTCGGCACCACGATGTCCTCGTTCACTTTTTTCGGCTTGATCGTATAGAGCGCCGGAGAGATCGAGCGCCGCGCTTTCCAGAGGTATTCCCGCTCGGCCGGAGAATCGGCACGGCTCACGCGCAGAGCGCCTGATTGCGTCAGGATGTCCGCAACGCGCGCGCTCTCGCGTTCAGTGGACTCCTTAGCGCCGTCGACTTCCACCAGCACCATGGCCCCCGCTCCCCTTGACAGGTCTTCCTTCAAATAGGCCTCGACAGCGCGGAGGGCAGCCTGATCCACCAGTTCGAGCGCCCGCGGCATGATTCTGTTCGCCAGGACCCTTGATGCAGCACGGGCTGCTTCATCCACACTGTTAAAGAATGCCGCCAATGTCTTTACACTCTCAGGCAACGGCAGGAGCCTGACAACAATCTTCGTGACCACACCCAGGGTTCCTTCCGACCCGACGATAAGCTTGGTCAGATCGTACCCGGCGACGCTCTTGACGGTCCGTGCGCCGGTGTTGATAATCTCGCCCGTCGGCAGCACGACTTCGAGCCCGAGTACATAGTCCTTGGTCACCCCGTACTTGACCGCCCGGAGTCCACCGGCGCATTCGGCCACATTGCCGCCGATGGTACAGAACTGGTGGCTCGCGGGATCGGGAGGATAAAAGAGGCCCCTCGCCTCAACAGCGCGCTGAAGCTCGCCTGTCACAACGCCGGGTTCCACGATCGCGAGAAAATCCTCTTCGTTGATCTCAATGATCCTGTTCATCCGCTCGAATGAAAGCACGACGCCACCCCGCGATGGCACGGACCCTCCCGACATTCCGGTGCCTGCACCGCGCGGCACGATAGGAAAGCGTTCGCGGTTGGCAAGGCTCAGTATCCGTGAAACCTCGGCGGCCTGATTCGGGCGCGTCACGGCCCAGGGGAACGATTCCCGACCGGTTGCGTCGTAGGAATAGACGGTAAGCTCTTCGGGTGATGTAAGAAGATTGGCGGGACCGACGATCTTCGCAAGCTCTTTCAGGACTGACGGTTTAAGCATAGACGGTGTAGTCGATATCGGGGAATACATTGTCCTTATATTCTATATCGCCGAGCCATGCTTCGTCAACACAGTTTCCCCTGATATCCAGATAAAGCCGGGTGAACCTGAGCACATGCTCCTTCGTTCGACCAACGGCGTATTCCACATGGCTACCGGCTTTCATGATGAAAGCCCAGTCAGAGCTCTGCGCAAGGAGGAGTTCTCGCGCCGCCTGGTTCAGCGCCCGCCGGAGAAGGCCTTCGGCCCGTGGATATGCCTGCGCCAGCTCGATCATGCGGTCCGCTGTCTTGTGCAGATGGGGATAGATCCAGTCGTTCGAACGGTCCAGCCAGACTTCAGCATATCCCATTTGACCCCAGCTCGATCCCGAGGGCGTTGCAACCTGGCATTCGGGATTTTCCGCAAGGTACTCCATTGGCGTGATCAGGCGCACGGTGTTTTGGTCAAAAACGATCTTTCGGATCAAGAAATTGATCCACTCCGGCCCCTCAAACCACCAATGGCCGAAGAGCTCAGCGTCATAGGGCGCCACGATGATTGGTTTCCGGTCCTGAAATAGGCCGGAGAGCCATTCGACCTGCTTCTCCCGGTTGGAAAGAAAATTTCCCGCATGCTCTGCCGCGCGGTCGAGCGCCTCCCGGCGGAGGTAGGGTTCCTTGTGGTCCGACTGCCCTGTGATACGGTAGTACTTGATCCCAAGGTTTGTGCGCAGGCCGTCGGGATGGAGAAAAGGCTTCAGGTAGTCGAAATCGAGGTCAAAACCGACATCGCGATAAAAATCCCGGTACTGATAATCACCGGGATAGCCTTCGATGGAACTCCAGACCTGTTTCGACGATTCAATGTCCCTCCCGAACGCCGCCACGCCCGATGGACAGAAGATGGGTGCGTATACGCCGTACTTGGGGCGCGGCGTCGCATGGAACAGCCCGTGGGCATCGATGAAAAAATAGCGGATGCCGGCCTCCTTCAGTATCTCGTCGAGTCCCTCGTAATATCCACACTCCGGCAGCCAGATGCCCGCCGGCGGGCATCCGAAGTATTTCCGGTGAAAGTCGACCGCGACCATGACCTGCGCCCGGACGGCCTTCGGATTTACCATGAGCGGAAGGAAACCGTGAGTGGCGGTGGAAGTGATGATTTCGATCTTCCCTAGGTCCTGGAATTTCCGGAAAGCTTGCACGAGATTACAACCGTACTGGTCCTCGTACACCCTGCGCGCGTTCATGAAAAGCTTTCGGTACATAACCGCAAGGGAGTGGAATTCCGGTTTCGTTTTCGTGCGCTCAAGTTCCTGGTCCGCGAGCTTGATGAGTTTGCCGATATGCCTGAGGTAGCGCTGCTGCATCAGCGGGTCAATGAGGAGGGAGATGAGCGTAGGTGTAAGACTCATGGTCAGGCGAAAATCCACACCGTCATGCACCAGTCCTTCGAACACATTGATGAGCGGAATATAGGTCTCTGTGATGGCCTCGTACAGCCAGTCCTCTTCCAAGAACTGGTCATGCTCCGGGTGACGTACAAAGGGCAAATGGCCATGCAGCACCAGGGCAAGATAACCCCGTTCCCTGCCCGTTGCAAGAGCGGCCGGGCGAACTCCGGAGTCTGTCTTCCCGGCCACAGGTTTTGCAATGTTTTTCCCCCTTTTTTTCATTCAACCTCATGTTTCAGACAAATAAAAAGTCCATCCAGGAATGGATGGACTTTTTATATTTTCAGTACGCGACGCGCATCACCCCTCGCCTGAATTGGCCGCGCTCATCATTGGGCTACTTCCTCCGGGCCTTGGCCCGCTCCCGCGTTACAAGGCCGCGCGAGGATATTTCTTGCAGTCGCCGACGCCTCATCATCTCCCATTCCTGAAGTGCACGCCGGGGAGAGGAAGGCCCGGCCTGGAACCCCTCCGGATAGCCGTAGAGCTTCCAGAATTCTTCATCAGCAAGCATCCATTCTTCGTCAACTACATCAGAGACGCCGTCCCGGGGTATGGTTATGTAGTTGGACCGTACTAAGGGGAAAAAACGTCCCTCGGGCGAGAGCAGCCCGAGGTCGGCGCAGAATGAGTGGCCTGGACGTCCGAGATCGAGATACCAGTTCCCGCTCCGTTCGATCACTTCCTGGTCGAAATAGCCGATGGCATTGCGACCGTCGAACTGCACTCCTGTGATGTCAAAAATACGGATGCAGATTTTGCTTTCCCAGCCGAACCAGGCCTTTTCGCGCTCAAGCCGTTCCGCAGTAGCTTCCCAATAGGCATGGACCACGAACGGGTCCCGCGCAATAAGGACGATCCTGTCTTCTCCGTATCCCTGGGGCAGTTCACCGGGCTTCGCGGCCGCCTGCTGTCCTGCCGGTCCTGTATAATATTTCGACTCGACAGCGCGTTCCTGGGCCAGAAGGGGTTCCTCAGCCTCTGGCGGTATCTTCCAGTTATAAATCGGAATAATCGGCTCGGGAAGCCCGCGGCCCGGCGTCCTGTCGGGAGCCCCGATCTTCCCCATCGCGGCAGCCGGTTTCTTAGCCGCGGATTGCTTTGCTTTCCCCGTTGTTTTGGAGGCTACCTTCCCGGTTGCTGCGTTTTTTGCCGCATACTTGCTTTCCGCTGCTTTCTTCGCCGTCGCTTTTTTCACCGTTGATTTTTTCACCGTAACATTTTTTGCAACCGCTTTTTCGAGGGCGGTCTTTTTTCTATCTGCTTTTTTCCCGGCGCCACCGGTGGTCATGATTGCATCTATTATTTCTGCTTTTTTCGCCCTCATAGGCAAAACTATCTTCATCTTTTTGGCAAGGGCTTTGAGCTCATCTATTACCATGGACAGCAGATCGGTCTTTTTCATCTCAAACCCCCTTTTCTTGAATATTAAATGCCTGTTTCTCTTGGACATTGTTAACTATAGCACAATCCGTCACATTGTCAAACTGAATTAATCCCGTTTATTCCTGTTTTTTTGATAATTTCCCAAATCACTCTTGAACATGCCCGAAAAAAACCCTATACTGCGCCCCATGAAAGTTAGTGTTGTCATAACGGGCATCGGCATGGTTACGCCTCTCGGCAATAGCAAAAACGCAACATGGAACGCGCTCATCGCAGGATACTCGGGCGTTGAAAGGATTACGAAGTTCGATACCGAAGCTTATCCCTGCCGCATTGCCGGAGAGCTCAAGAAGTTCGACCCCCGGGCATTCATGACCGCAAAAGAAGTCCTGCGGACTGACCCTTTCATACAGTATGGTGTTGCAGCTGCGATGATGGCAATGGAGGACGCCCGTCTCTCTCTTGCTCCGCATGCCGCGTCCCGCGTCGGTGTACTGGTTGGCTCCAGCCGTGGTGGCGTGACAACAGCAGAAAAGAATATGGTAGCGCTCCTGAGCAAAGGGCCGGATGCCGTGTCCCCCTTCTTTACCCCCCTGTCGCTCGTGAATATGGCATCGGGATACATTTCCATGAAGCTTGCGGCAAAAGGACCCTGTCTCGACGTTTCCACGGCCTGCGCCACGGGGACCCACGCTCTGGGCGAGGCCATGAAGATCATCCAACGGGGAGATGCCGATGTAATGATCGCGGGAGGCGCCGAGGCGTCGATTACGCCCCTCATCCTCGCCGGCTTCTGCCGGGCAAAAGCGTTGTCGCGGCAGAACGACATCCCACAAGAAGCAAGCCGTCCCTTTGACCGCGGCCGTGATGGATTCGTGCTTGCCGAAGGCGCCGGCGTGCTGATCCTCGAAGAGCTGGGCCATGCAGAAAAACGGGGAGCGACCATTTACGCCGAACTTTCCGGATACGGACTGTCGTCCGACGCTTACCATTACACGCGGTCCGATCCGGACGGCGATGGCTCTTCCCGAGCCATGACACATGCGCTTGTCAATGCGGGCATGCGGCCTGACGAAATTGAGTACCTCAATGCCCACGGAACCTCGACTGTTTCGAATGACCGGATCGAGACGGCCGCCATCAAGAAAGCTTTTGGCCTGCACGCCCGAAAACTTGCTGTCAGCTCATCGAAATCAATGCTTGGCCATATGCTCGGTGCTGCCGGCGCGATCGAGGCGGGCGTAACCGCGCTCGCTCTTTCACACGGCCTCATCCCACCGACCATCAATCTCGAAAATCCCGATCCCGAGTGCGACCTCGACTTTATCCCGCTTCGCGTTCGTAAGCAGAACATCACAGCTGCACTCTCCAACTCTCTCGGTTTTGGCGGCATCAATGCTGCCCTCATCCTCAGGAAGCACCGCTCTCGTTAAAAAGTAAAGCGAAAATGCCTTCCCGGCTGGACCTCAGGCCTGAACGAGAGCATTGCCACGATCGGCCTCGCGCGAATTAAAGTCATGAGAAACAGTCTGATTGAGGACTGAACTTTTTTATAATTTCCCGATACCGTTTCAGAAAGGAAACATGAAAAAATCCGTGATGCGACAGAGAAGGGCATCAAAAACATATGTTTTGACATCCTCCCCGGCCTGAAGGCCGAAAATTCCCGAATCAGGCCCTGCAACGACTGAGAGCCAATGCAGATTCTGTTCGCAGATGCGGCAGAGATGTTTGCCACGTCCCCGGTTCATGGGCTGATGCAGATGACCTGGTATTTCTCCAGGCGAACCGGTTGACTGCAGGCTGTGCCAAACAGCCACTACTCC
>Ga0335081_10000694_pt1 | contig 55233 bp, 58 predicted proteins | sample Lox_Sample_35_FD_206713 | JGI IMG/M metagenome (GOLD analysis project Ga0335081, IMG submission 206713) | Soil microbial communities from Loxahatchee National Wildlife Refuge, Florida, United States - Lox_Sample_3.5 | ecosystem: Environmental > Terrestrial > Soil > Wetlands | place: USA...
TGTTCCTGACGTCCGGGATCAGGGAATCGGTAAAGACCTTGTTCCCGCCCGTGCCTCCCGCATAGGCCAGGGAGCCGCCCGCGAGGCTCTTTCCGGTGGGGCCCGCGTCCGTCGGGACCTGGATCTGTTTTCCGACGAACAGACGTTTTGCATCCGACCAGTCGGGAGGGATCGTACCTTCGAGGTCCTTGTATATGAAAAGGTGAGTCCAGACGTAGTTTGCCATGGAATCGCCTGGATCGTCCATCCTCCCGTTTCCGTACACGTCCTTCGGCACCTGCCAGTACCGCATCTTATTGCCTTCGCTGTAGCTATTGTCCCTGATCGAGTAAGCGAGCGATATGCCGTCATCCGGGGACAGAAGACGGGGCCGTTCTCCCCGCGCGCCGGTCCTGACGGCCTGGGCCTGAATGCTGTTGTAAGGAGGGATGACGCAGCAATAGGAGATGTCGAAGCCGACACAGTGCATGCCGAGCTCGTAATTGATGAATATGGCGTAGGGGTCCCGCGGGTCGTAGAGCGTTACGGCCTTACCCGAGCTGTCTTCGGCTGAAACATGCTTCAATTCCGTCAGCGTAAACCGCGGGGCCTTGTCAAGGGAGCCCGCCGGGTCCGATGCGGCGAAAGGCGGATGACAGATAAGAATGGCGGCAAGCGATAAAAACAACAATGCACTCCTCGTAGTCGCTTTCGTTTTCATGGCTACTCCTCCTTGTAAATAAGGCTTGAAGATACATGAGGTATTGTTGACATCAGGACCGGCGCTCTGATAGAGTTTTGCTGATAACTGGTGAGGGCGAGAGCAGGAACAGCTGCGCCGCGCTTCTCCCCTCCGCTTTAAGCATCATCGAACTGAGCAATTACTGAGCAATTATAGTATAGCAAATCGATCGTCACCGGAGGCGGGTAGAAGTTAACTATTCTCCGTGTGGAGCGACAGCCGGCGAGACTGCAGGTTGGGTAGAACGAAGTGAAGCGCATCATGTCCCGGAAAATGATATGATTGCATTGCATCGGGTTTCGCCTTGCTCTGTCCGACCTATCGACTGAAAGGTACATTCACAGCAGGCCGGATTAGTTCAGAGATGTATTGAGAACACGTGGGGATGTAGCAGCCCTGCTCTTCTACTCCTACTTCTTTTTTCGTTTTTTTTCCGCTGCGGGTTCTATTCCTCTCCGCCCTTTTTCGCGTAAGGATCGCCCAGGCCGAGATCCGCTCCGTTCACTCCCAGATGCTGGGCGATAGCATCTACTTTTCTTTCGACTGCCAGCAGCCGCTCCAAGAGAGTGTCGATCTCCTTGTGCATTTTCTCATTCTTATCTATTTCCGGCAGGCCTTCTTCCATATTCCCTTGTTCCCTCCTTGATCCTGAAAGAACGATCTTCTTTCACCGATCGGTTCGATCTGGCATGATGAACGGCTGAACGGATGCCGGCACGCTGCCTTGCATTGGCTTGCCCAATTGTTCCGGACTTAAAATTACTATAGCAAAGAATTGCACTACCGGTTGGAAAAGAATGACTGGGTATTCCATGGCACATGCTGAAGAGCGACAGGGTGCGAACAGAGCGGGTGTCGATCTCATGCACGTTCCGATGCTCTTTACGATGGTGCTCGCGTAGGGTCCTGGCCTGGACGGGCAGGTTGTTCCGGTCTCAAAACAAAACCCTCACGGGAAATCCCGTGAGGGTTGTTTGCTTCCGGATAATGACAGCTTACTTCTTGTGGCACTTTGCACAAGCGGCCGCGTCCTTCACGCCGAACGCCTTGGTCCCGTTGTGGCATGCGCCGCAGGCCTTGCCGGCCTCCATGTCCTTCATGGTCATCACGGTGGAACCCTTCTTCATCTTGAAGAGGGCCGGATGACACTCGCCGCACTTCAAAGCCTTATGAGCATCTCCGCTGAACACAACCTTGCCGGCTCCTTTGCCGTCAAAGTCCAGGCTTTTGCCCGGGCCGACCGCAAGCGCCGTGCCTGCTACCGCGAACATCACGATCAGAACAAGAACGATAACTTTTTTCATTCAGTATTTCACCTCCTTTCATTCGAAATTTATGCTCGCCGGAGCGAGGATGATCCCAGTGCTGCGAACGTCCGTACGGGTCCCGGAGAGTGATTCTCGAAATGCTGACATCAAAGGTAATCGAAAAACTGCCGGGTGTCAAGGCAGGGCAGCAGAAAAAAGTGCGGGGCCGGATAATGAGAATGTTATAATCAGCAACAAAGTGCTACTCTCCGGAAGAATAAAAAAGCCCTCATGACAATGCATGAGGGCTTCTACTACCGGATAATGACATCTTCCTTCTTACTTCTTGTGGCACTTTGCACAGCTGGCTGCGTCCTTGGCGCTGAACGCCTTGGTGCCGTTGTGGCAGGCACCGCAGAACTTGCCTTCGTTGATGGCCGCCATCGTGATGGTGTCGGCGCCCTTCTTCATCTTGAAGAGACCGGACTGATGACAATCGGCGCACTTGAGGCCCTTGTCTGCATGGACCTTGCCGTCGAACACCACCTTGCCTGCTCCCTTTGCCTCGAACTCCACGGTCTTGCCGGCCGGAACTGCGAACGCCGAAACGGAAAGAGCCAGGGTCACGGCAACTGCAACTGCTACGACGATAAGCTTTTTCATTCTAGGATTCACCTCCTTTCATCAAGGTAATGCATACTGCCTATTTGACACCCCGGTTCCGACAAGGTTGACACCTCATCACGGGGGGAAAAACCTACAGAAACGCCTTGGGGTTCCGGTACTCGTGGCAGGCGACGCAGTCCTTCTTGGCCGAGGCCTCGGTCACCTTCCAGAGATGCGGCTTGTGGCAGTCCTTGCACTGCATGTCCATGCCCAGGTGAACCTTGTGCTTGCCGACCTTCGGCACATTCGAGTGGCACTTCAGACAGTCCTCGCTCTTCGGCTTCACCTTGCCCGGCGTGTGCGGCTTGTGGCACTCGTAGCAGTAGAACTGCATGGGTGAAGTGTCGGTGACCTGGATCTTGACCGCCTTCTTGATCACCGCGGAGTTCGGCGGGAAGAAGCGGACGTCCATGGTGCCGTCGGCGATGAGCTCCTTCCGGATCGCCTCGCTCTCGCTGTGGCAGTAGAGGCATTTCTTCCGTCCGGGTCTGAGGTCCCGTGTCCGGTCCGTGTGGCAGTTGATGCAGGCAAGGCCGCCCATGCCCTCTCCGTGCACCTGCTTGTCCTTGTGGCACTTGTTGCAGAACTTCTCGGTCGGGAGGAAGCGATGCAGCCCTGACTTGTCCGACTTCACCTCGCCGTGGCATTCGGTGCACTCGATCTGCTCCATGTACACGTGCTTGGCATGGAAGAGCGACTTGTTGATGCGCGTGGCCTTTCCTTCGGTATGGCACTGGTTGCAGTATTTCTGGCTCACGAGGATCTGACCATGCCGCTCGGGCACCTTGTTGGGACGGTGCAGCACGAAGCTGATCAGCAGCTGGTTCTGTTCCGGGATCGTGAGATGATGACAATCATGACAATTGAGCTGTTTATGTTCGCTCTGGGACCAGCTGTCGTAGGCCGACTGCATCAGATGGCAGCCGACGCAGAATTTGGGATTATTCTGGGTGAAATCATAAAACTTGTACGAGATAAAACCGCCGCCGGTTACGATGATCAGGATGAGCGCGATGATGAGCAGTTTTGCCTTCAGGGAAATGGGCTCCTTGAGCCTGTTCTTCAGATCGTTCAATTTCTCAGCTACCCAACTCATGTACTACCCCCAACCAAATCCAAAAAAATCTCATGTCAATAAGCCCTTTTTTATAACATGAGCAAAAGGACATGTCAACAGATTTCATAACCCCGGGCAAAAGAGTTCAGTCATTGTACGTTTTTTTTGGGAATTTGCAGAAAGCAGTTTTGTTACAAAACGGTTGACCCGAAAAAAGGCGGGACCGGGGTCCCGCCTTGCGAGTGTTTCAGGGGCTGTCGAAATCCTGTTCGCATCCCGGCAAAGAGACGAGACCCTCCGGGAAACATTCGTCGTCGTTAATCCTTTCCCTTCCAGGTCAGCAGGAAGATACCGGTACCCAGGCCGACGAACAGCAGCAGCAGGAACGCTGAGAAATTCCGCCTGAAACTCAGCTCCCGGAACGCAGACCGTACATTCTGGTCTATCCGGTCGAGCTCTGTGCTCACCTCCCCGGTCTTTTCCTGGACCAGATTGACGTCCACCGTATGAAAGAGCGTTCGGAACTCGGCCTGTGTGCTGAACAGCGCCTTCTCGTCGGCGTCAGCGTAGAACCCCTGGCGTTTCAGGTCCAAGAGCCCCTCTCCCAGTTCGCTGATCCTCTTTTCGGTCAGGAAGAGCGCCTGCTTCATGTTCTTCGCCCGCTCATAGGAATGGCATTTCGTGCAGAGCTGCTCGTTGATGATGTTGATGCTCGCCTTCTGGATATTGTGCGATCCGTGGCAAGTGACGCAGCTGGGCGCCTTCCGCAACGCCTTCAGTGCCTTCCCGTGGCCGCTCTCGACGTAATTCGACAGGATGCCGATATGGCATTTCCCGCAGAATTCCGGCACCGACTGGGGCGTCGGGACCCCGACGAACCCGCGCTGGGGCGACATGGACAGTGCCGCGTCCTTCGGGTCGCCGCCGTGGCAATGTTCGCAGGATATGTTGTTCTGCGCATGCCAGCTGGCCTGCCATGCCTCGACGATGTTCTGGAATTCCGGCTTCATGGTGTCCGATGCATGACAGGAGATGCACAGGTTCTGTTCGATCTGTTCGCCGGCCCAGGGCTTCGTCAGAAATCCCTTCTCGAATTCCTCACGGTAATCGGCAACGCTCACGGAGGGGAGAAGGAAAAGAGCCGCTGCTAAGCAGAATAGATATCTCATCATTAGATCCTCCCCCAGAACAGCAGGACGATCCACACGGCGATCAGGAAGATGAAGACCCCGCGCAGGATCGGCCTCTTTAAAACGTTCTTCTCCCGATAGGTATCGAGGAACGGCCAGCCGAGGAACACAAGGACCAGGACGAGCTGGATCGTGATCCCGAGGAACTTGTTCGGAATGAGCCTCAGGAGCTGGTACGGCGGAAGGAGGTACCATGCCGGGTGCACCTCATGAGGCGTCCGGTACGGGTCGGCGGGCACATTTGCTTCATCGGGGAAGAACAGGTTCGGGAAGAACGTAATGATCAGGAACATCACGGCGAAGTACCCCATGAGCATGTACATCTGCTTCTGGAAGAAGAGCGGATAATAGGAGTAACCGTCAGGGTGGGTCTTTCTGTGGTACTCGGTCAGTGGACGCTTTTCCTCATCCTGCAGGCCGAAGGGCGTTGCGGAAATGCCGATCCTGTTGATGAGGAACAAATGGATCCCGATGAGGGAGAGGAAGAGGGGCGGCAGGATCGCCACATGGATCGCAAAGAACCTGCTGAGCGTGATATGCGTGACGCTGTCCCCGCCTCTCAGGATACGGGCGATGGGCTCGCCGATGAGGGGCAGCGCCGTGGGCATGGAGGTCACCACGGTCGTCGCCCAGTAGCTGAGCTGCGTCCAGGGCAGCAGGTAGCCGCTCAGGCCGAACATGATCGTGATGAGGAGGGAAAGGCCGCCCCCCAGCCAGGTAAGCTCCCGCGGCCGCTTGTAGTTCCCCATCAGGAAAACGGTGATCATGTGCAGCAGGACCACGCTGATCATCAGGTTGCTGCCCACCGTGTGCATCTGCCGGAACAGCCACCCATAAGGGACCTTGGTCATGATGTCCTGGACGCTGCGGAACGCATGATCCGGATGAGGGATATAATAGATGAGCAGCACGATCCCGGTCACCGCCTGAACCGTGTAGGCGACCACGGCGAGAAAGCCCAGCGTATAGAACAGATTGATGTTCTTCGGGATCCGGTATTCGATGACCTCTGTCTGAATGAAGTTATCCAGACCGACCCTCACTTCAAGCCAGTTTACGATCTTCTTCCACATAGTGATAACCTCACCCTATGACGATGTTTTCCCCTTCGATCCTGAAGGGAATGGCCGCCAATGACTTCGGCGGAGGACCGGACAGAACATTTCCTTCGAGGTCGAAGTTCCCCGCATGACAGGGACAGACCAGCCTTTGCGTGCCATGATGATACTCGACGAGGCAGCCGAGGTGCGTGCAGGTCCTGGACAGCGCTATGAACCCTTTATCCGGGCGGTTTATGATGACCGCGGGAGCGTCCCGGTAAACGAAGTTCTTCGCTTCGCCGGACGGAATGTCGCCCTTGCGGATGATCAGCCTCCTTGTCTCCGCCATGCGCGAGGGGAGCGCCGAAAGGAATCTCACCAGCGCATAGAAAAAGGACGTCAGCGTAATGGATCCGAGAAAGGCTATGGCGATCTTCAGAAATTTGCGCCTCTTCATGTAAACCCCCTAAAGGAGTATTCTCCCCGCGATACGGGGAACCGCCCCGGTCCCGGTATGGCGTTCGGCAATCGGACATTCCGCCTTGGCCCGGGAAACCCACATCTCAAACGGCGGCCCCTACCCCGCCTGCCTCTTCGTTTCGAACCTCAGCTTGCCCGTGTAGATGGGGACCGCGAACTTGAGCAGCAACGTGTACAGCAGGGCGCCCGCGGCCCAGATGCCCATCGTGATGAGGATCTCCGACGTGGTGGGCGAATATTCATAGATCTCGCCCAGCGTGTCGGGAACGAACCCGGGAACGATCAGCCCCATGCCTTTCTCAATGTACACGCCCATGATGATGAGGACGCAGCCGATGTTCAGCGTCAAGAAGTTCTCCCGCGTCTTCGGGAAGAGGAACAGGAAGAACGCCGTGATGTTGAACAGGGACGCCGACCACATCCACGGAACCAGGCTCGCCTTGCCGTGGAGCCCGAAGTACAGGTACTGGATGGAATAGGAATCCACGGCGCCCGAGTAGAACTCCTTGAACGCCTCGGCCCCCAGCAGGAACAGGTTGATGCCCATGGCATAGGCGATCAGTTCGGCGATCTTGAAGATGGCCCGGTTGTCGATCTCGACCTCGGACCGTTTCCGGATGATCTGGAACAGCAGCAGCATGATCGCCGGGCCCGAGCAGAAGGCCGACGCAAGGAACCGCGGGGCGAGGATCGAGGCGTTCCAGAACGGCCGCGAGGACAGGCCGTTGTAGAGGAAGGCGGTCACGGTATGGATGCTGACGGCCCAGGGGATGGAGAGGATAATGAGAGGGCCGATCACGGACATGCTGTATTCCTTGCCGATCGAAAGCCGGTAGAGGACGTAAAAGGCGATGATGGCGTTGATGGCGAGGTACCCGTTCAGCACGACCACGTCCCAGGCGAGCAGCGATGCGGGGAAGTGCATGGCCCCCACGATGGGCAGGATGTGCCAGACCCGGAGGGGCTGGCCCATGTCCACCAGGATGAACAGGATGCACATGGAGATGGCCGACACGGCGAGCAGCTCCCCGAAAAGCACGATCTCCTTGATGGGCTTGAAGTTGTAGAGATAGGCCGGCACCACGAGCAGCACGGCCGCCGCTGCAACGCCGACCAGGAAGGTGAAGTTCGAGATGAAGAGGCCCCAGGACACCTGGTCACGCATGGCCGTGGTGATCAGTCCGCGGTTCAGCTGGTCGGCGTACGCGCTCGCCCCCAGGATGATGAAAAAGGACAGGAAGGCCACCCAGAGGTAGTATGTGCGGTCGCCGATGAAGACCTGCCGCAGGGCGATAAAGAAATTCTTGATCAGGCTTCCCATGACTGGCCCTCCTACACGCCGTACGCGAAGAAGTAGTAGAACTTCGGATAGGTGTTCAGGTCTTCCTTCAGCCGGAAGACCCGCTTGTGCTCGATCGCATACCGGATCTCGCTCTCCGGGTCGAGCAGATTGCCGAACTTCCGCGCCCCGACCGGGCAGGCCTCCACGCACGCCGGGTACCTGCCGTTCCGGGTCCTCTGGATGCAGAAGGTGCACTTCTCCACGACCCCTTTATACCGCGGCCGGTTGCCGAGGTAATGGGTCTTGGTGTTGATCTCCTCGGCCGGCCTCTTCGGCTCGGCCCAGTTGAAATGGCGCGCGCCGTAAGGGCAGGCGGCCATGCAGTACCGGCATCCGATGCACCAGTTGTAGTCGATGACCACGATCCCGTCCGGCTCCTTCCAGGTCGCCTGGGTCGGACAGGCCCGGACGCAGGGCGGGTTCTCGCACTGCTGGCACTGGACCGGCATGTAGAAGTAGTCGGGTTCGGGAACGAGCTCCGGGTTGTAGTATTTCTCCGAGTCCTCCAGATCGACCCACTTTTCGCCTTTCTTGAAGCGCAGCACGCTGATCCAGTGTATCTGCGGGTCCTTGGACTGGTTGTTCTCGTCCACGCAGGCGTACTCACACCTTCTGCAGCCGATGCAGCGGGACAGGTCCAGCCCGTACCCGAACTGGACCCCCGGAAGCGCCTTCTCGTTGCCCACGCTGATCTTCTTCCGGTACTGCTGCTCGTATTCCTGCTCCAGCCGGTTCAGCACCTGCTGGATCTCGGCGTCGTTCATCTCGTGGAAATGTTTCTGGAAGAACGACTCCCAGAACGAGGCATCGGCGTTCTGCAGCGGGAGCGCGGCCCCGGCGAGTCCGAGCGCAGCGCCTTTCAGGAACGATCTCCGGTCAACATGGATCCCTTCTCTGTTCTTCATGATTTTCTTCATCGCGGTCCTCGTCGGTTCCTACTTGATATCGGACGGTTTCACCGGGGGCGGCAGCGGCTTTAAGGGCTTGAACCGGGGATCATGGGGCCAGTGGCAATGGACGCAGAGGCGGTACTGCTTCTCGCCGTTCCACATGCCGGTCCTCTTCCCGTGCAGCCCGGCCTTCCATTCGCGCAGGATCGTGCCGTGACACTGGCCGCAGAGGTTGTACGATTCATCGAACGGAACGAGCTTGCCGTTGGCGAGGCGCAGCATGTCGCGATTGGAAGGATTGTGGCAGTCGAAGCACCAGCCGCCGGGCATGTGCTTCAGCACGATCTCCTGGTGCATTTCGAGCTTCCGGGGCTGCCTGTTTACCGGCATGCCTGCGTGGCACTGGGAGCAGGGGAAGATCCCGGGAGTGAACGGCGGGGGAGGAACGAAGAACTTCTTGCTGGGGGTTTCCGGTTCGGCCGCGAGCGCGGCGAACGCCGTAAGGATGACCAGAAACACGAGCGAGACAGGAACGAGAGCTCTTTCTTTGTTGGTCATGTGATCCGGTCCTTTCGAGAAGGAGTGGAGACCAGACAGGCATCAGGAACTGCAGGAGCAACGGACCTATAGTAATATGTTTCCGATTCCAATTGCAAACTCTAATTCTAATTTGAGCGGAAATGCTGATAAAACTGACAGCGCTGATGCTGATGTGAGCGGAGATCATGAATCGTTCTCCCGGGCTTCGATCGCCCGGGAGAACGACGGATGAAAAAGATCAATGGGCTTCCTGGCTTTCGAACACGGGGAATATCTTGGTGATCACCGTGAACAGGACAAAGGGCATGATGAAGATGCCGAGCGCGCCGACGAGGCCCTCCTTGACCGTTTCCCAGTTATGGGGCACGATCGGCAAGTGATAATGCATGTAGCCGGCAAAGGTGAGCGAGAAGGCCTGGCCGCCGATCACGACGTTCCACCGCATCATGAAAACGCCGAACAGCACAAGAACGCTGGCAAGGACTGCCCGGCGGATCGTCAGCCCCGGGACCAGGAACATGATGAGTGGGAGGAGATTGCCGATGCCGTACTGCAGGATGAAGATATCGCCGAAATCCCGTTCGTAAATGACGCTTCTCAAGATATCCCACGACTTGACCGCGGTATAGCCCCGGAATATGATGTCCAGAAGTTCGAGGCTGATCGCCGCCACCATGAATGCCAGAAGATACTTCGCCGTCATCTGCACGACGCTGATCTCGACGCTCTTGAGCTGCTCCTGCGACGGCAGGCCGGCATAGGAGGCCCTCTTGCGTTTGGCGAGGAACTTCCGTATCTCCATGGTCACGATATAGGTGAGCATGCAGAGCGCGATGCCGGAAACGATCGCGGACATGATGAAGATGACCGGCATGAGCGGGGTCATCCAGAGCGCGTTGGCCTTCACCGAACCGAAGATGAACCCCGCGTAGCCGTGGAGAAAGCAGGCCACGGGAATGCCGAGCCCGGCAAGGAACTTGATGGCCTTTTCGTCCCGGTGGAGCGACTCTTCGCTGACGTCATAGACGCCGAGCGTCAGGGAGCAGAAGATGAAGTACCTGATCCATTCGACCAGGGTCTTGTCCTGCTTTTCCCTGAGCTTGAGCGATACCTCCACAAAGTGCTTCCGGTAGAGGAACCAGAGCTCCGAAGCGACGATCGCGCCGTAGGTGAAGAACACGATGCCGAAGGCTGCGATGGCCGAGGTGAAGTGCGGGGTCATGAAGATCTCGACGCCGCGAAAGGGAAACTGCAGATGGAGCACGATCGGCATGGGCGCGGCGAAGAGCAGGGCAAAGGAGAAGACCAGCGCGAACCGCGCCATGTTCTTCAGCTTCTGGATGCCGAACACGTGGTAGAGCGAGGAGAGCACGAAGGCCCCGGCCACGAGCCCCGTCATGAAGGGGTACATGACGATCTGTATGCTCCAGTAGATGTATTCATTGGGAGTGACGAACAGTTCCTTGACGGTCCAAAGTTCTCCGTGTACCATGGCTATCTGACCTCCTCATCCAGGCCGATGTAGTACACCTGGGGTTTCGTGCCGTATTCGCTCTTCAGCACACCGACCCGCTGCGTTCGCATGGTAATCGTCACGGGGTCGTTGGGATCCTTGATGTTCCCGATCTGGCGGGCTCCGAAGGGGCAGGCCTGGACGCAGGCGGTCTTGAGCCCCTTCGTGATGCGGTGATAGCAGAAATTGCACTTCTCGGCCGTATGGTAGACGGGGTGGAAGAACCGCACGCCGTAGGGGCACCCCATGATGCAGTAGCCGCAGCCGATGCACCAGGTCCGGTCCACCAGGACGACGCCGTCCGGCGCCTGGTAGGTCGCACCCACGGGGCAGACCTGCACGCAGGGAGGATTGTCGCACTGGTTGCACAGCTTCGGCACGAAGAACGCCTTCTCGATGCCCTCCTTGCTGATGTCTTTGATGCCATCAGCGTTCTCATCGATCTTCGCGGTCGTGAAGCCGTCACGCGCCCCCTTGGGGGTGTCGGCGTACAATTTTCCGGTCTTGGTCAGGACGTACCGCTCTACCCAGGTCCTTGTCACATTCGCGTCATAGGGGATCTCGTTCTCCAGCTTGCAGGCCTTGACGCACATGCCGCAGCCCACGCACTTGTAGGTGTCGACGAGGAACGCCCACCGCACGGCCGCCTTGTCCGCGGCCACCTCGGCGAACAGCTTTTTCGGATCGATGATCTCAAGCGCCGCAAGGGGGATCGACATCCCGGCTATGCCCAGCGCGGCATTTTTCAGGAACTTTCTTCGCGATATCATCTCAGGCCCTCCATCGGATTGTGAGGATTATGGCAGGTGGAGCATTCGATGTCGGGATTGTGCTTGTCGGGATCGATGCCCCGGATCTTCGACCGGAAGCTCGTCGGGTACGGCAGCGGGAAATGGCAGCGCAGGCACTGCGCCCGGCTCTTGTCGATGGGCAGCTTTGGCAGCTTCTCGTCATAGTGCACGATCCCCTCGGGCGTCCCCGCCGGACCGTGACAGTCCTCGCAGGGGATGATGTGATGCGGCGTCTTGTTGATGCTGTCGTACTTGTCGGTGTGGCAGTCCTTGCAGTACTCCTTGCCCATGTATTTGACCTTGAACTTTTTCCAGTCCTCCTCGTTTCCCCTGCGGTGCCACCCGTACATGTAGCCCCGATCGCCGATCCCGAAGTCCCTGGGAACGATGAACATGCGCGCGATCAGGATCAGCGCCACCATCCCCAGAACCACGAATAGCGGCCTTAGAACATGGTTCTTCATGCGTACTCCCCTCCCTTATGACGTATGACTCATGCAGTGTTCCGACACCGGATGCGCACTACGGCTGGTCGTTTTTAAGCGTGTTTTTCATCGTGACCGCGCCCTCCCATATGATCGCGAGGAAGCAGAGCGACAGTCCGGCCACAAGGCCGAACACGTCAAGCAGCTGCCATTTGATCACGATGAACAAGATGATAAAAATAACGGATAGTTTGAGGATGCTGATGATGGCCGCCGCGAGGTTCGAGGCCCCGGCCCTCGCCCCCTGCCTCAGGTATACCCTCTGCACCGCAAGGGCAAGCCACCGGAAATTCAGCAGGCCGAGCACGCCGCCGGCCAGAACGCTCAGGGGAAGGAACCACCACCGGTCGCCGCGCAGGACGGCGAACAGGAGGACACCTGCCGCTGCAGCCGAAACGATCATCCCCGCCTTCTTCCCCACGCCCCTGAGGACCGCCGCCACCGCCTGCGTTCGTACATCAACCGGATCGCTCATGTATCTTCCTTATCGGATCGGTCCAGTTCTTCCTGGCTTTTCCGTGCAGCCACAAAGAGGTTCCGAAATCCTGCGAAGATGCCGAAAAGCAGGAACACTACCGTGAGCCATGGCGAGGTGCCCAGTTTCCGGTCAAGCCAGCGCCCGACGAACAGGCCGATCACCGTGGCGAACACCATGGTCAGGCCGACGGTGCTCAGGACGCCGACCATGCGCAGGAGCTTTCTGTCCTTTTCTTCCAGCGGATCCCCCTCCAGCAGGAGCCGGAGGCTCCCGCTCATAATGCGTCCTCCCCCTTGCACCCAGCGGTTTACGAGCTTGTGGCCAGTGCTTACGAGTGCATTGCGCGAATACAGGCCATGCCAGACGCGAGTGCAGGGCGAGGGTTACGACGCATGCCACGCACGGCGCAGCCGGGGGATGTCAAGTCGCGGGATGGCTGGGAAACTGTGGTTCACGCGTCTCCGCGGAAGACCGGGATGCGCACGGCCGCATTCACGCTTCGCGCATCTCCTACAAGCCCTTCAGGCTCTTCCGCGCAGCCTCGATCGTCCTCGTGATGTCCGCTCGCGTGTGCGCCAGGGACAGGAAGGCCGCCTCGAACTGGGAGGGAGCCAGGTTGACCCCGTTCTTGAGCATGGACAGGAAGAACTTGCCGAACCGGGACGTATCCGATGTCTTGGCGCTCGCGAAGTCCTTCACGCTCTGATCCGTGAAGAACCCCGTGAACATGGATCCGACCCGGTTGAACGTGACCGGCACGCCTGCTTCCGCGGCAGCGGCGCGCAGCCCCTGTTCCAGTTCCCCCGAAACCCTATCAAGGGTCTTATAGACACCGGGCCTTCCGAGCAGCTTGAGCGTTTCGATGCCCGCGGTCATGGCGAGCGGATTTCCCGACAGGGTGCCTGCCTGGTAGATCGGACCTATCGGAGCAACCTTCTCCATGATCTCGCGCCGCCCGCCGAACGCCCCGACCGGAAGACCGCCGCCGATCACCTTGCCGAGACAGGTCATGTCCGGTTTGATCTTATAGAGCTGCTGGGCGCCGCCGAAGGCAACGCGGAAGCCGGTCATCACCTCGTCGAAAATAAGAACGATGCCGTATTGGTCGCACACCTGTCTCAGACCATCGAGAAATCCCGGTTCCGGGGGTACGCACCCCATGTTCCCCGCGACCGGCTCGACGATGATGCAGGCGATCCGTTCGCCCTCCCGGGCTGCGATGTCCTTTACTGCCGCGAGATCATTATAGGGGACCGTCAGCGTGAGCTTTGCCAGCTCTGTCGGCACGCCGGGGCTGTCGGGCAGCCCGAACGTGGCGACGCCGCTCCCCGCCTTTACGAGCAGGCTGTTTCCGTGACCGTGGTAGCCGCCCTCGAACTTGATGATCTTGTCCCGGCCCGTATGTCCCCGGGCAACCCTGATCGCGCTCATCGTCGCTTCCGTGCCCGAGCTCACCATGCGGACCAGCTCGATGGAAGGCACTGCCTTCTTCACCATCCTGGCCAGCGTGATCTCGAGTTCCGTGGGAGCGCCGAAGCTTGTCCCGTCTGCGATCGCCTTTTTGAGGGCCGCGGTCACCTTGGGGTGCGCGTGGCCCAGGATCATCGGCCCCCAGGAAAGCACATAGTCGATGTAGGTCTTCCCGTCGGCATCAATGATCTTCGAGCCCTTCGCTTTTTTAATGAAGAGCGGCTCGCCTCCCACCGAACGGAACGCCCGCACCGGGCTGTTCACGCCGCCCGGGATGTGCTTTTTTGCCTCTTCGAACAACCTCTTTGACCGTGCTCCCGACATGCATGCTCCTTCCCTTGCATCATCACGATGCCCTGTTCAGCGAACCCACGACCGGACACCATAAAATATGAAAATCCGTCCGGAAAGTCAACGATAAACATCGATTTCCAAGATGAATCAGAGGTAAACATTATCTGACAATCAGAATTTGCACGGGCCCCTCTCCTCGCCGTCTGACGCAATCCGTCCGAGGATGAACTCCGCCACTCCGTCTGCGTCATCGAGATCGAAGCGGGGAAGAGGGGTATCGAACGGCCGGTCGCTCACGAGGGCAAGGAAAGAAGGATCGTCAAGGCAGAGCGGATGATTGCCGGAGACGCCGGAGCGGAACACCTCGATCCGGTTCCCGGCGGTCTGCTTGAAGCCCTCGCTGATGATGATGTCGGCGTCCACTGCCCGCTCGAGTTCTTCGATGCCCGGCTCCTGGTCGATCGTGCTCAGAACCGCCATCTGGCCCGGCCCCACCAGCACGACGTGATCCGCCCCGGCCTGCCGGAACCGCCAGGAGTCCTTGCCCGGCCGGTCGAGATCGAACCCACGCGACGCATGCTTGATGACCGCGACGCTGTAGCCGCGGGCCTTCAGAACGCGCACGACCTTTTCAATAAGCGTTGTCTTGCCGCTGTTCGATGCCGCGGCAACGAAGGAGATTGTTTTCATAAACAACCTGCCACGGATGGCCTGTAGGGGCGGCCCTTGTAGCCGCCCGATCAGGACTTTGTTACAGGCCCAGCAGGGCAACCACGATAGGTTGCCCCTCCCTATTCCCGATTTCTCACGTTTCGGTCAGGTCCGTGGAGTCCGACGCCTTCTTTTTCCTGCCGAACAGGCGCGCTGCAAGGATGCCTGCCTCGTAGAGGAGATAGATGGGGATGGACATGATGGTCTGGTTGAATACGTCCGGCGTCGGAGTCAGGATGGCGCCGAGGATGAACGCGCCCAGGAAGGCGTACTTGCGGTATTTCGCCAGCCCGTCGGGGGTGACGATCCCGATGCGGCTCAGGACGACGATGACGAGCGGCAGTTCGAACACCAGGCCGCAGGCCAGGAGGAACTTGAGAACGAAATCGATGTAATCGCCGAGCCTGAGGATCGCGACGAGGTCCTCGGTCTTGTACTCGAGCAGAAACGGGATCGCGAAAGGCAGGAGGAGCAGGTAGCAGAACAGCATGCCCAGGACGAAGAAGCCCGTCGAGAAAAAGACGAAGACGCCTGCGTACTTCCGCTCCTTCGACATCAGCCCCGGACCGATGAACCGCCAGACCTGGTACACAACCATCGGGAACACCAGCATGAGGCCGGCGATCAGCCCGATCTTGAGATGGGTCCAGAAGGGCTCGATCAGTGTCGTGTAATGCAGCTTCTGCTGGACCTTGGCCGGGACCGACGTGAGGAACGGGAACGAGCTCTGGACAACGAGCTTGGCGTTCATCGGCCACATCAGGAGCCGCAGGATGTCCTCGGAATAGGAGAAGCAGACGCCGAACCCGATGGCGATCCAGAGCAGGGCGCGGATGATCCTTTTCCGGAGCTCGTCGAGATGGTTCCAGAAGGACATGCGCAGCTCTTGTTCAGGCATGCGGCTCCTCTCCCGGCTTCTTCTGGTCAAGCGCCTGGTCCGTTTTTTGCTCCGTTCCCTGCTGGTCGTCGGCCGGCTTCAAAGCCTGGTCCTGGGTTATCTCGGAAAGGTCCATGTGGGTGAGTTTCTTCACCTCTTCCAGGTCGGCCTGCTTCTCCACTTCTTTCATTTCCGCCTTCATGGACTCCTGGAACTCCTCCGAGGCCTTCTTGAACTCCGCCATGGCGCGTCCGAGGGATTTCCCCAGGTCGGGAAGTTTCTTCGGCCCGAAGACAATCAGCGCTATGACAAAGATGACCATTATTTCAGGCAATCCGAGACCGAACATGGCTTTCTCCTTACATCACTCGGGGGATACCAAAGCAAAATAAAATTTCCTAACCCGGACAAGCCGGATCAAAACCAGAAGCTAAAGGCGTCTCTCGCGGAGCACGCGGAGTACGCAGAGTTTAAAACCAAAACCCGAAAGTCTTTCATGGCGAATTATTTTTTGATTTTCTCTGCGAGCTCTGCGCCTCTGCGAGATATTTTCTCGCCGTTTTGGAAAGAATTTGATTTGTTAGTTACTAACTGGTTCCTACTCCGCACTCCGGACTTCAGTAATTACATCTTTTCCGGCCGCAGCTCCACGACGGCCTTGATGTCCATCGCCGCCCCCTGGCGTATCACCTTCATGACGACGGTCTTGCCAATGTGCCCGAAGGCGACCATCCGGGGCAATTCCAGGGGATCGAGGATCTTCTTGCCGTCCAGTTCCACGATCACGTCTCCCCGCTTGAGCCCTGCCTTGTCCGCGGGGCTGTTCTTGGTGATCCCGTTGATCACGGCGCCGATCGGTTCGCTCAAACCGAGCGCCTCGGCAAGGTCCGGCGTGACCGCCTGCGCAGAAACGCCCAGCCAGCCCATGTCGGGCCTGCCCTTTTCCCGGATCGACGGCAGTACTTCCTTCACCATGGTGATCGGGATCGCGAAGCCCAGGTTCTGGCCCGTCGCGATGATCACCGTGTTGATCCCGACGACCTGGCCTTTCATATTGAAAAGCGGCCCCCCGCTGTTGCCGGGGTTGATGGCCGCATCGGTCTGGATCAGATCGTCATAGGGCCCGACGCCGATGACCCGGCCCTTGGCCGACACGATGCCGGCGGTGACCGTGTGGTTGAGGCCAAAGGGATTGCCGATCGCCGTGACCCAGTCGCCCACTTCAAGCCCGTCCGAATCGCCGAGCTCGACCGAGGGCAGGTCCCTTGCCTCCACCTTGATCAGCGCGATATCGATCTCCGGAGACGTGCCGATCAGCTTCGCTTCCAGCACCCGGCCGCCGGAAAGAGCCACCTTGATGTCGCGGGCCTTGTCCACCACGTGATTGTTCGTCAGGATATACCCGTCGGGGCTGATGATGAAGCCGGAACCCAGGCTCTGTCTCACCTGCTCCCGCTGCGGCGGCCTGCCGCCGAAGAACCGGTAGAAGAAATCGTCCATCTGCGGGTCACCGAAGGGAGAGGCCTGCTGGACCTTGACAACCTGCCGGGTCGAGATGTTCACGACCGAGGGCATCTCTTTCTTCACGAGCGGCGCGAACGACTCCGGAGCCGCAGCAGCAAAAGAGTGCAGGGGGACAAGGCAAACGACAAGAACAGTGCAGATTAAACGCCAGGAGGACCTCATGAACTGGCTCCCTTTGTCGGAAAACTCACCACAACGTTCCATAGATATCATGGTACCCTGAAATAGTCAAGCCCCTTCGTTCAACCGGTCTCTTGATCATGGGTCTGATGCGGGAGAGAGGAGTGGTATCTCTGGCGCGGACAGGCCGCGGGAGGGATTAGAATGTCCGGGCTACTTGACGACCCGGATGACCGTTTTCACGTTGCCACGGACATTGAAGTCTCCGACGACCTCCAGCGCGCGCGGTTTGAGCTGCTGGTCGAGGGTCTCGAAGATCAGGTTCGTCGCGGCTTCGTGGGATACGCTCCTGTCGCGAAAGCTGTTCAACCAGAGCTTCAGGGCCTTGAGCTCAACGACCTTCCGGTCGGGCGTATAGGTGACCCTGATCGTGGCGAAATCGGGGTAGCCCGAGCGTGGGCAGAGACAGGTGAATTCGGGGTAGGATATCTCGATCGCGTAGTCCCGCTCCGGGCTGGGATTGGGCCAGAGCTCCAGTTTCACCTGCTTGATCGCTTTGGTTCCGTATTTCATGGAGCGCATAGTACCGGTTTTAGAGGGATCTGTAAAGGGAAATTGCCCCGGGCGCAGGACGGGACAGTCGTGCCATCATCTTAAGGCAGCACGTCCGATACTCTGCTCCACGGAGCCCATCGCAGCGTTCAGAAACCATCACGCCCTCACCGGCATGAGGCCTCGCAGCGGACCGGCCATGATCGCGCGGCGGCTTTTGAGTTGTTTTTTACTTCCGATGAATATATAATGCCCCGATCAACGACCGCGGCGCGGAGCGCGAAAGGAACATCAATGGCCACCAGCTACAACTGTATCGCAACGGGCATCGGCAGCCTGCCCGTCACTGACCCCGACCAGGCCGCGGCCCTGTCGCTCCGGTACCTCCCGGAGGCGCCCATCTGGCCGCAGCTCCCGCAGCGGGATTTCCGCGAACACATGGACGGCCAGTACAGCGAGTCACTGCCGGGCCTCGCGCTCGACGAGGCGAAGATGCGCTTTTACTTCGACACGTCACAAGACCTTACGCCGGGGCTCGAGAAGTTCTTCGAACGGTACCTCGCAAAGGACTATGGGTTCTTCAAGATCACGGCGGAGTATGCGGCGGCATTTCCCGCCTTTATCCGGGCCCTCAGGGCGTCCGCTTCGCCGGCACTGCGGTTCGTGAAAGGCCACGTCACGGGCCCGCTCACGGCCGGCATATCCTTCAAGGACGAAGCTGGCAGGGACATCGTGCACAACGACGTGGTGTTCGACGCGGTCGTCAAGGGTCTTGCCATGAAGGCCGCCTGGCAGATCAAGGTTCTCGGCCAGTTCGGAAAGCCCGTCATCATCTTCATCGACGAGCCGGCAATGGAGTCCCTCGGCTCGGCCTTCTCGGCGGTCTCGCCGGAGTTCGTGGCGGATAAGTTGAACGAGATCATCGATGTCATCCACGAGCTCGGCGGCATCGCCGGCATCCACTGCTGCGGCAACGCGGACTGGCCCCTGCTGTTCAACACCAGGGTGGACATCGTGAACTTCGACGCCTTCGGGTATATGGAAAGGGTCCTGCTCTACCCCGGGGACATCAGGAAGTTCTATGACCGCGGAGGGGCGCTCGCCTGGGGCATCGTGCCCACCGGAGCGTTCACCGGCGCCGAAACCGCCGACATGCTGGTCGGGAAGTTGGAGGCCGGCATGAAGCGCCTCGAGCAGCAGGGGATCGGCCGCACGGCCATGCTCGGACAGTGCCTCCTCACGCCCTCCTGCGGCATGGGCAGCCTCACTCCCGAAAGGGCCGAGGCGATCCTGAAACTGCTCAGGGAAGTTTCGGACAGGATGCAGAAAAACTTTTAACCACGGATAAACACCGATTAACACAGGTAAGAAATTGTAGGATTACTTCCTGATATTCCCTTTTCTTATCCGTGTCCATCCGTGTTCCTCCGTGGTTTCAATTCGGATTTTCAGACTATTCCCATGCCACGGCATTTACATTTCACGAAGTTCGTCATCCTCTCCTTCGCACTCCATGCGCTCATGATCGCCGTGGCCTTTTCCCTGATCAGGCCCGATTTGACGCCCCTGCCCATCTCCATCCCGGTCAACATCGTGAACCTGCCGGGGGAGATCGTGAAGAAGCTGCCGCCCGTGCAGCGGCCTGCTCCGCCAGTCCCTGTTCCTCCTGTCCCCCCTCCTCCCCCTGCGGTGCCCAGGATCCCGCAGCAGGTCGTCCCCGACAAGCCGTATCCCCGGGGCCCCGTTCCGATGCCGGATAAATTCGGATCGGACAACGACGTAGCGCTTCCCAAAACCGGCGGTGCTCGGCGGACCGGCATTCCCGGCGGAGCCGAGGAGGGGAAAGAGAAGGGCGGGACGACCATGGAGGAGACGCACAAGCAGGGCGGCCCGCTCCCTTTCCTGAGCCAGAACGATATCGACGAGCTCGCGCGCCGGGGCATGCCGGAGCAAAAGCCGGGCGAAGATTCGGTCACGCTCGATACCGACGAGTTCAAGTTCATGTCCTACAACCGCTGGCTCAAGATCAAGGTCGAGAGCGTGCTGAAGTATCCCGAACTCGCGGCCATCTCGGGCTACCAGGGCACCCTGTTCATCAGGTTCGACATCATGCAGGACGGCTCGCTCGGCGACTTCGAGGTCCTGAAGTCTTCGGGCTACAAGATCCTCGACGACGAGGCGGAACGCGCGATCCGCGCGTCCGCCCCGTTCCAGCCGCTCCCGAAGGAATGGCGCAGGGACCGCTACTCGATCCGGGCCGCCGTCATCTTCTATCTCGGCTCGGGGTACATCCGATGACGGACCTGCTCAGGATCGGGCTTTCCTTCGCCGTTATCGTGCTCATGCTTCGCCTGCGCTGGAACTTCGGCCTCGTGATGCTCGGGTCCGCGGCCTTCCTCGGCACGCTTTACGGCATCGGCCCCCTGCAGCAGCTCGGGGTAGCGTTCCGGTCGAGCATCGATCCGGTCACGATCAACCTCGTGACCGGGCTGGTGCTGATCATGGCGCTCGAGAACATCATCCGCAAGCGCGGCGTGCTCAGGCGCATGATGGAGGCCGTCGTGAACGTGGCCCGGGACCGGCGCATCGCCATGGCCGTACTGCCCGGCGTGATCGGGCTGCTGCCGTCCGCCGGCGGGGCGGCGTTCTCGGCCCCCATGGTGCAGGAAGCCGCGGCCGACGCGGACATCCCTCCGGAGCACAAGGCCTTCATCAACTACTGGTTCCGCCACATCTGGGAGTACATCTGCCCGCTGTACCCGGGCGTGGTGCTCGCCGCGGCGGTTACCAAGATCCCCATCAACCGGTTCCTGCTGTCCCAGCTGCCGCTTCCCCTCGCGGTTGTTGGCGTGGGCGCCTTCCTCGCGTTCCGGGGCGTCAGGACCGGACAGGTTCCGGGGAAGCGGGACCGGAACGAGGTCCGCGCCCTCTTCATGACCCTGCTCCCGATCACGGCCGCCGTGGCGCTCGTCGTGGTGTTCAAGCTGCCGCTCGCGATCGCCATGATCAGCGTCGTGACGGTCATGTTCCTTTACTTCCGGTACACGCCGCGGGAAGTGCTGACCACGATCCGCGAGAGTCTGTCCCTCAACATCGTGCTCATGACCATGGGCATCATGACGTTCAAGGGCATGCTCGAGGCCAGCGGGGCCATCGAGGCCCTGCCGGTGTTCTTCCGGCAGAGCGGGATGCCGTCGGGCCTCGTCCTCTTCACCCTCCCCTTTACCGTGGGCCTGCTCACGGGTCTGACCGTGGGGTTCGTGGGAGCCACGTTCCCGATCATCATGGCGATGACCGGAGGTCACCCCGAACCCGGCGCGGTCACCTTCGCCTTTGCCAGCGGATTTGCCGGCGTGATGCTGTCGCCCACGCACCTCTGCCTCGCCCTGACGCTCCGGTATTTCAAGGCCGATATGGCGCAAACCTACCGACTGATGTACCTTCCGATCGGACTGGTGTTTTGCGCGGGACTCGTACGGTTGTGGCTCTGAGGCTGACGTATGCCGCCACACTCCGGATAAAAAAAGGGACCGCTCCCTTTCGGGAACCGTCCCTGACTGGAGGTTGCCTGCGGGAAGACGGCTACGGCGTCGGGAAGAACGTGCGCCCCGCCTTCGACAGACGGTCCTCGTGCCTCTGCCTGATGTCCGCGATGCTCTTGTCGTTCAGGACGTAGGGGGTGATCAGGATCACGAGCTCCGTCTTCTGTTTCGAATGGCTTATAAAGGAGAAGAGCCAGCCCAGGTAGGGGATGTCGCCCAGGAGCGGCACACCCCGCTTGGTCTCCAGGATCTTGTCCACGATCAGGCCCGCGATGACCACTGTCTGCTCGTTCTTCGCCTCGACCATGGTGTCCACCTCGCGGATGTCGATGATAGGGGCGCTGCTCTTGCCGTCCGGCGAGATGGACGTGCTCGACAGCTCCGAGATGCTCGGGTGGATCTGCATGGTGACATTGTCCCGGTCCCCGATCTGCGGCGTCACGTCCAGGAAGATGCCCACCTCGTTGATCTGGGGCGTGGTGTAGTTCGCCAGCACGTTGCCCTGGGCGTTGAAGATGGAGCTCGCGATCCAGGTCACTTCCTTCGTCGTGAGCTTGATCACCGCCTTCTGGTTGTTCAGGGTCGCGATCTTCGGGCTCGACAGCATGTTCAGCGTGCCCTGCTGCTTCATGGCGTCCAGCAGCGCGCTGGCCTTCGCGGCCGTGAACGCGATCTGGAACACCTCCGTGGGGGGCGTCGGTACCAGGTTCTGGGAGAACTTCCACCGCTCTCCGCTGGGGCCTGTTCCGCTGCCCGCGATCTTGTTCCAGTCGATGCCGAGCGAGAAGTCGTCGTTCAGCGAGACCTCTACGATGTGGGCCTGGATCAGCACCTGTTTCTTGACCGAATGCTCCACGTCGTCGAGGAACGCCTGGACGTTCTCCATGTTGTCCGAATAGTCCTTCACATAGATGATGCCGGCGAGCTCGTTCACGATCAGCTTGCGCCCGGTCTTGTCCGCCCTGCTGTACCCGTTCTCGTGCTTGCCGCTGCCCGAGTCACCGAACACGATCACCTCGAGGCCCCTAGTGACCTCGCTCCAGAAATCGGACACACCCGAGGTCTTGACGCTCACGCTGCCCTGCTGCGACGAAGAGGACGAGTCACCGTAGGAGGCACCGGTCGCCCCGCCCGAGGAAACGTTCAGGTTGATGCTTCCGCCGGCCGAGCTGACGCCCCCGTTCACCGATTCATTTATGGCGGCGTTCATCGTGCTCGTCGACGCACGGCTGCCCTTGATGTAGTTCAGGGAGAAGGTCTTCGAGATGAGCCGGGACTTGATCACCCTGACGATCCCGTTCTCGACCGTGACCGAATACCCCTGAGGCTTCAGGATCGACGCGAGGATGTCCTTGAGGCCCTGGTCCTTGATCTCGGCGGTGACCTTGCCCGTCACGTCCCGGTCGGCGATGATGGTCTGTCCGCTCTTCCGCGACAGGAGGATAAGCACGTCGGCAAGGTCCGCGTTCCGGACGCTGAGGGAGTACTTCTGGTCCCCGTCGATGCCCTTGAACTCGTCGCGACCGCCTGCTTCGGCGCGGGGTTTCTCCTGGGCCGTACCCGCTCCGGGCTCCTTCAGCGACATCGTGTCGGGTATCTTCGCGATCCTCGGCGACGCGCACGCCGCGAGCAGCGGAATTACGATGAGCGATGCGTATACGATCTTCCTCATTGCTTTCTCCTCCCGGAACTCTTACCTTCCGATGGTCAAAACCCTGGTACCCTTATGATTTTTGATCGTGACGCTCTTCTGGCCCACGTCCACGACCGTATACCCGTTGAGGGTATCGCCCACGCCTACGACCCTGTCGCCAATAAGGGCGTATCCCTTCCCGCCCTTGGTCATGGTCGCCGCAAGCGCGAACCCGCTGCCGCGGGATGCCGCACCTGCCCCGCTCCTGCTGCTCTTGTCGGTGTACCAGAACGGGTCCCGCTTCCATTCGCCGGTCCGCGCAACGGGAGTTCCCGCTGCCCGCTCGGCCGTCCCCCCGAAAGCCGGGGAGTCCCCCTGGCGCACCGCCTTCACGGCGCGTTTCTCCGAGAAGAAGGACACGTTATAGTACAGTACCAGGACGAGCAGCACTCCCACGACCGCTATGACATATCTGTTACGCAGCATCGGCCACCTCGAGCGACATGATCTCGATGATCATGTTCGTCTTGATCGCATTCTTGCCCGGCTTCATCTCGAGCAGGATGAGGCGTTTGAAGCGCTCGATGCCCTGGACCGCCCTGATATAGTCGGCGACCGCCCGGTACCTGCCTTCGAAAGATATCCGGATCGGCCAGGCCGTGAGGGCTGCCACGTCGCCTGCGCTCTTCTTGACGGATTTTTTCTGCGCATCGTTCACGGTCGATATCTCGACGTTCTGAAGCCCCGACCTCTGGGCGACGGTGTACAGTCCTTCGACAAAGGACGAGACATCGGCCTTCGCCGGGAATTTCCTCTTCAGCAGGTCCTGCTCCCCTTCTCCGCCCTTCTTCCACTCGGCGCTGTGCAGCGCCGCCGTCTGTGCGCGCAGTTCCCGGATCTGGCCCAGCCGCTTCGCGCCGTAGACGAGCGCTGCACCCAGGGACGCGATAAGGCAGGCGGCAAGCAGGATATTCATCGGCTTGGTCATGGACGCACCTCGCAGGCAACCTTGAAATGGACCAGCTTTTCCTTGTCCGTCCTGGTGATCGATATACCCGGTTCGCCGCGCCGCTTCAGCAGCGGAAAGCCGTCGATCATCCTGACCACGTTCGTCAGCAGTTTCCTGCCTCCGATCTCCTCGGAATGGGAGGGGGTCACGAAATCGATATCGAGAAGCGGTGTTGCTGCAGCCTGGCGCTTCAGGGAGATGCCTTCGATGTAAACGCCGGCCGGGGTCGCGTCTGCCAGGTAGGAGAACAGCGGGTAATAATCGGCCTCCCCTGCGGCGAGCCGCTTCAGGGCGTCGGCGCTCCGTTCATAGGGATTGCCGGTCCGCATCCGCTGCTCGAGCTCCCGGGTGGCCTTCGTCACTTCCTCGAGCATGCCCTTCTCCCGCGTGTACTTCATCTCGACCAGAACGTAACCGGCCAGGAGGAGCACCGCATAGGCGCAGACGGCGGCAAGGACGGCGCCGCGGCCGGCCCTGAACTGCAGCCCCGTCATCTCCTTCGGCAGGTAATTGATCACGGTCCCGTCGGCGATGCCGCAGGCCATGCCATGGAGGGCGGTAAAGAGGAACCCGTCCCCCGCCGCCGACCCGGTCAGCGTGTTCAGCGTCGCCACATCGAGCCCCGTCGATTCCCTGAGCGTCTCGCGGATGCCCTCGAGCCTTCCGCCGCTGCCGCAGATCCACAGATACCGGACGGGCATGTCCGGGTACTGCTGCTTGTAGCCCAGGTGGAAGTTATACGTCGCCTCAGCGATGCGGTACAGCCGCATCTTCTGGATGCGCTCCATCTCGACGCCGTTGTACAGCTCCTGCTCCACGTCGATGGGAGGCAGGGAAATCTTTTCGTAATGGATCACGTTCTCCTGGTGCAGGACCGAGATATCGATGAAATCGTTCCCGACATCGAAGATGGCATTCACCTGCGTAACGTCGCCGTGCATCCGGGTGAGCGCCTTGCGGTTCGCCTGGAGCGGCGTGGAAACGGTCCTGACCGCAATGTGGTGGGAGCGGAAGATGCCGATGATCGCCTCCACAGCCTCGTGCTTCACCGTTTCCGCCAGGAAGAGCAGCTGCTTTCCCGAGGTCCCGGCCGGGAGTACCTGGACCAGGGGCGGGGGAGCGTTCTGGCCCTGAGCGATCTTCCGCCTGATCACTTTTTCCGCGTCGGACCGGGACATGTTCTGCAGCCGGAACACTTCCGTCGAAGCCGCCTCGCCGGGCAGGATCAGGTGCACCCGGTCGAGCCGCACGCCCGCAGCCGCGCTGATCTCGGCAAAGGCCTTGCCCGCCTGCGCCGCGTCGTCGAGCGAGAACTGCTCATAGGTCCTGGTGAAGGTAACGGACTCGCCATCGGCGACCAGCGCCCTCAACATCCGACCTCGTAGATCAAGATACACGTTCTTCATCGTCATCCTCACGGAACAACAGACTGGATCTGCAGGTTCGTGAACAAGGAAGCGGTGTTCACATCCGAGGCTATCTCGATCGGCGTTCCGGCGACTCCCGTCTGACAGTTGATGTCGGAGAACAGCCGCGGAGATACATACAGCCTCCCGGCGGGAAGCGCATTCGCCGGTGTACAGGCAAAGTTCTGCACGTAGTTCACCTGCGTATTGCCCGCGTTCGCGGCGATCGCCAGTGCGCCGTTGCAGCAGATACTGCTGGTGGCAAGCACGGCGCCGGTCCTGTCCTTATACTGGGCGCTGACGCCGATGTAATAATTCTTCGCCAGCGTGGGGGCTGACGCAAACAGGATGTTCACATTGCCCTGGATCGCGATGGCCGGCGTGACCTCGGCCTGATAGACCTGGAGGTCCGTGTCAACGATATCGTCCCCGGTGGCTGCCGCCCCGTCCGGGCCGTAGCTTCGGAGCGACGCGGTGACCCTTCTGCCGAGGCCGTCGGGCGTCGTTGTATATTCGATCGCCCTGCCCCAGGCGTCCTTGGCGTAGTTCGAGGGATCGTACCCGGCGGGCACGTAGGGTCCGTGCCAGTTCGGGAAGCCGTCGTCGACGATGAGTGCGTCGAGGTTTGCCGGCAATTGCCCCACGTCGCCTACGTACCCGTAGCTGGTCCTGACGCCGTTCTGGACCATGCGGCTGTCTCCCACGAGCGCGACCTTGAGCGTACGCATCCGGTCTCGGGTGGCCTCGGCGTCGTTGTTCTCCCATATGCGGTACACCATGGGAACCATAACGCCCGTCATGATGGCGACGATCGCCACCACGACGATCACCTCAATCAGCGTAAACCCCTTCTCATATGGAGATCGCACGTACCTCACCGGACCCTGATGCCTCCCACGACCTTATAGATAGGAAGAAAGATCGAAAGCAGCACGACGAGCACCAGAGCGCCGAGCAGCACGATGATCAGCGGCTCGAACAGGCTGAACACCTTTTTGAGCGTTTCGGGCACTTCCTTGTCGAACATGTCGCTCGCCCGCTGGACGGCGCTTTCGAGGTTCCCGCTCTTTTCGCCGATCGAGACCAGGTCGACGACGAGCGACGGGAAGGCGCCCGTTTCCTGCATGGACTGGGCGATGCTCTTGCCGTTCATGATCGATTCCGTCACCTGCGCCATTGCCTCGGACAGCACCGTGTTCTGGACGACCGCGGAGGCGATGGTGAAGGTCTTCTTGATATTGAGCCCGGCGCCGTGGAGGGTCGCCAGCGTCTTGCAGTACCGCGAGAGGTTGATCTTCCGGATGAGCGTGCCGACCAGCGGCAGCGCGAGCAGGAAGGTATCGAACTTCCTCCGCCCTTCATAGGTCCTGAGCCACAGCTTGAACAGGACGAACGCGGCGGCGGCCGAAAGCACGATCAGCGGAAAGTAGTGGTTGACGAAGTTCGCCGTGGTGATCACGATCCGGGTAGCGAGCGGCAGTTCCACCCTCAGCCCGACCAGGATGCCGACCAGCCGCGGGAACACGAAGGTGAACAGGACGCCGATGAGCAGGATGACCGCGCTCAGCACCATGACGGGGTAGATGAGGGCGGAGCGCACCGTTTTGCGAAAATTGATCTGCCATTCGATGTAGCTCATCAGGTCCTTCAGCACCTTCTCCAGGCTTCCCGAGGCCTCGCCCGCGGCGATCATCTGGGTGTAATAGTCGGGAAACAGGGCCGGATGCTCCTGCATGGCGTCGGAGAGCGACATGCCGGCCTCCAGCTTGTCATGGATCAGCGTGGCCGCCTCAGCCAGCCTCCGGTTCTCCTGGTTCTTCATCAGGTCGCCCAGGCCGCCCGTGATCGGCATGCCGGAGGAGATGATCAGCCGGAGGAAGTAGCTGAAGTCGACCAGGTTCTGGAGCGTGAACCGGACCCGTCCGCCCTTCTCGGCCGTGAAGAAGCCGGCCTTCACGGCCTCGATGAGCGTCAGCCCCTGCATGTTGAGCTTGCGCTCGAGGTCCGTCTCGTCCTGCGCCTGGAACTGTCCGCTCAGGATGTTCGCGTCCTGGTCCACGGCCCTGAAGGTGTAGGTCGCCATTTACAGTCCCGTTCTTGTCACGGTGCTCACCTCTTCGAGCGTGGTGACACCGGATTTGATCTTGTCGACGCCGTTCTGGAACATGCTCCGGAAGCCGCCCTGCTCCGCCTCGCGCCGGATGTCGTCGAGGCCGGCCTTGCGGTTGATCATTTCGCGGATGGCCGGCGTGATCTTGAGGGTCTCGTAGATGACCGTCCGGCCGCGGTACCCCGCTCCCCCGCAGCGGTCGCAGCCCTTGTGCTGGTAGAGCTTCACCGCGCGCGGATCGGCGCCAAGCTTCCCATAGACGGCGCTGTCGCCGGCGAGCTCCTGCCGGCACTCGGGGCAGAGCATGCGCACGAGCCGCTGGGCGATCACCGTGTCGAGCGTCGACGAGATGAGGAAGGGCTCGATCCCCATGTCGATGAGGCGGATGACGCTCGAGAGCGCGTCATTGGTGTGGAGCGTGCTGAACACGAGGTGGCCGGTCAGGGACGCCCGGACGGCGAGCTCGGCGGTCTCGAGGTCGCGCATCTCGCCCACGAGCACGATATCGGGGTCCTGCCTCAGGATGGACCGGAGGCCCGATGCGAAGGTGAGCCCGGCTTTCACGTTGACCTGGGACTGCCGGACCAGGGGAAGCTGATACTCAACGGGATCCTCGATCGTGAAGATGTTCCGGTTGACGGTGTTGATGAACGACAGGCATGAGTAGAGCGTGGTGGTCTTGCCGGACCCGGTCGGCCCCGTTACGAGGATCATGCCATAGGGCAGCTTGAGCGTCTCCTGGATCACGGCCGAATCGGCATCGGCGAAGCCGAGCGAATCGAGGCCGAGCTTCAGGTTCGACTTGTCGAGGATCCTGGCAACGATGTTCTCCCCGTTGATGAGCGGGAACGAGGAGATCCGGAGGTCCAGCTTCCGCTCCCGGTACAGGAATTCGGCGCTCCCGTCCTGGGGAACGCGGTTCTCGGCGATGTTCATCTGTCCCATGATCTTGAACCGGGACACGACGGGGTTCAGGAGGTCCTTCGGGAGATACATGCCGTGATGGAGCGCCCCATCCACGCGGTATCGCACGCGCGTGCCCTTGGTATCCGGGCCGATGTGGATGTCCGTCGCCCCCCGGCCGACTCCGGTCGCGATGATCTTGTCCACCATGCGCACCAGGGGCGACTGGGCGGAATCGACGTCCCTGCGGTCCAGACCGCTTTCGACCTGGAACACGGAGCTGCTCTGCTTCACCAGGGCGTCCATGTCCTCGGGCATGACCGTTGATTCAGCGCCAGGCTCGGCCTTGCCCCCCGCGTCATGGATCACCGACAGGACCTTGAACAGGTCCTGCTGGCTGATGAAGCCGTGGGCGAACAGAATGGCGCCCAGCAGTTCTCCCGTCTTTTTCTGCTCCTCGAGGCCGGTCTGCAGCTGCGCCGTGGTGATCAGTCCCGCCTCGAGAAGCATGTCGCCTATTCTTTTACGCTGTATCACGGTCATTCCGTCCTTAGCGATGGTATCTTTAGTAGCGACTGTTCGGATCGTTCCTGCCCCGAACGCCGCTTCTGCTAACTTATCGGCACAGCTCTCCATAAAATTTAGGCTTTCTGATTTTTTTTGCGCTGCAGGAGGTTTTTTGCATGCTCTCCTCAAGAGTTACTATGATGGAAACGGGCAGGTTTTGTCCGGGCGCAAGCGCGGATAATCGCATTCGAGAAGCGCGGCCGCGAAAATCATGAATGAATTCAAAGAGCAGCGCCCGCGGATTCCGCATCATCCCCGCTTCCCTGTTCCGGGGAAAGAGCGGAGAAACAGAAATTCCTTGCCTTTTCAGCATGTCTGTGATAATGTTTTCATTCCTAAAATACGAGTAAGGTCGATTTCCGGAGACGAGAAGCGCTTTCCCCGGAATTACTCCTTGCTCTCCCGGGGCCGGGAGGGCTATAACCCACAAGGAGGAAGTGAGATGCACATTTACGAATCCATCTTTATCATCAACCCCAATCTTTCCGACGAAGAGACCGCCAATACCATCAAGAAGATGCAGGACGTCGTGGTCAAACAGGGCGGAGAGATGCTCAAGTTCGAGGACTGGGGCAAGAAAAAACTCACTTACGAGATCAAAAAACAGAAGCGGGGCCACTATGCATTCTTCCAGTTCAAGGCCGCGCCTGCGGCGGTCAGCGAACTGGAGCGCACCTATAAGCTCACGGATTCAGTGATCAAGTTCCTGACCGTAAGGCTGGAAAAAGAGCTTCGCACCAGACCCGCTCCCAAACCGAAGAAGAAGGACGCGGCAAAGGCCGAGGCCGGCAAGGCCCAGGCGTAGTTGGACGAGAACCTCCTGAACGCCCGCGCTGCGTTCGGAGCCAGGGAGGAGCACCATGACGAGCTTTAACAAAGTGATCCTGCTGGGCAATCTCACCCGCGACCCCGAGGTGCGCTATACCCCCAGCGGGAGCGCAGTGGCGAGTTTCGCCATCGCCGTCAACCGCAAGTACAAGCAGGGGGAAGAGACCCGGGAAGAAGTCAGCTACATCGACATCGTGGTATTCGGCAAACAGGCGGAAAACTGCGGCCAGTATCTCAACAAGGGTGATGCCGCGCTGATCGAAGGCCGCCTGCAGCAGCGCCGGTGGGACGACAAGGAAACCGGCCAGAAGCGCAGCAAGGTCGAGGTCGCGGCCCAGTCCGTCACGTTCATGCCGAAGCGGCAGTCATCGGGCCAGGCCGCGGGGCACGCCCATGCGGAGCCCGCGCCGGAGCCGCCCGTAGAGGAAGGGGATATCCCCTTCTGACCGGAGTCACCAGAGCATTGATCTTTACTAACCACTATACGAGGAGTTACTATCATGGCAGAGTATCCTGCAAGGACTGAACGGTCCTCCGACTCAAGGCCGAGGGACACCCGGGATGGAAAGGGCCCGGACAAACGCAGGCGGTTCCAGGTACGCCGGAAGGTGTGCCGGTTCTGCGTTGACAAAACGCCTTTCATCGACTACAAGGACATCAAGACGCTCCGCTTCTTCGTCACGGAGCGCGGGAAGATCCTTCCCCGCCGCATCTCGGGCAACTGCGCCCGGCATCAGCGGGAAGTGACGGTCGCGGTGCAGCGGTCGCGGAACATCGCGATGCTGCCCTTCTCCGGCGAGAAGTAAACGCTGACCGGTTCCGGATCGCACGACGGGGAAACTCATGAGAATGGGTTTCCCCTTATTTTTGGCAAAACGCGGGGACACGGAAAAAGCCCGTTGGATGATGATCTTCGCGTAAAAAGACCTTCACGCCGCTTCATACAACCATTCGCGTCCGAGAGATTCATTCGCAGACCAGGAGAACCATGGTGAACTACCGCTCCATTGTCATCGGAATCATCCAGACGACGGCCATGTTCGTCGCGGGCTTCATCATCCCCGTGGCCGGCCAGATCATCGCCCTCTTCACCCCGGTCCCGCTCGTTCTCGCGTACCTGCGCGGAGGCAGGACAGAGGGATCGATCGTTCTGATCGCTTCGGGGCTGTTCCTCACGATCCTCGGCGGCTGGCATACCGCCGCCATTCTGGTGCTGACCTTCGGCCTTATGGCCATCGGCCTTTCCGAGGGCATGCGCAGGCGGTGGAAGCCCGAATCCGCGGTCGTTCTGGGCGGCATGCTGCCCATGATCGTGCTGTCCGCCATCGCCGCCTACCTGTTCTCCCGCATCGGGAAGAACCCGGTCATTGTCGTGGAAGAGTACCTGAAGGGCAGCATGACCGAGGCTGCCAGGCTGTACGCCGAGATCGGTCTCAGGGAAATGTCGTCAGCCATAGCTTCCGTACCGGACACGTTCATCCGCAACCTCGTTCGCCTGCTCCCGGGCATTACGATCGCCACCTCCGTTTTCCAGTCGGCCAGCTGCTATGGCCTCAGCCGCATCATCCTGGCCCGGAGGCCGGGAAACGCTCAGGTGGCCCCGGCGATCCCTCTGGCCAAGTGGCACGCGCCCGATGTCTGGGTCTGGGGATTGATCGTCGGGCTGGCGCTCGTTGTCATTCCCTCGGAAGCTGCGCGCTTCACGGGCTGGAACCTCGCTATCATCTATTCCGTTGTGTATCTGACCCAGGGCGTCGCTATCGTCGACTTCTACCTGCGCAAGGTCCGCATCCAGCCCTTCATCCGGGGAATGATCCACGCACTCATCCTTCTGCTTCCCACCGTCGTGTTCGTGGTCGCCCTCGGCATTGTCGACATCTGGGCGGACCTCCGCAAGGTGCGGGGACCCGGGGAACAGGTGTAACGCATTCCCGGAACAGCAATTCCCCTGAATGAAAAACCACTTTCGTGCAAAGGCGCAAAGAAAGAATAACATCATTCTGCAGTAAGCCGTATAAACACGCTTAAAGAACAAGAATTTGATGTATGTCTCCCTGTCAAAATCGGACGACCGTTCTCAAGCTTCTGTCGTTGTCTTTCTTTGCGTGCTTGGCGGCTCTGCGCGAGACAGCCGCTCGCAGTAGCTTTTAACTCTATTACGAATGAACCAAGTTTTTTCCCTCCCCTTTCCCCTGTTTCTGATATAATGACGCAGGTGAAATCATGCGTTTATCGAAGGATCTAATCCAGCATCTTGCCAATGCAATCGCGTCGAACCTCGAGTCCCGGGGCCTTGTCAAGTACGACGTTCCGAAAACAACCATCGTTGAAAAGATCAACGCGGTGATCACGACGAACATGCTCGACGAAGACAAGCTGAACAAGGACGTCGAGAAGATACTCGCGGCGCACGAGGCGGAGATCATGAAGGGCAACATGGACTACCGCAAGGTGTTCGAGCTCACGAAGCAGAAGCTTGCCAGGGAGCGGGGCATCGTGCTCTGATGGGGAGCAAAGAAAAACAGAGGTATTTGGCGCAACGGCGCCGGGGTCGTGAAGAAAGCTCAAGGGTGCCCTGGATCCCGTCAGCAGCCTGCCAGGAGTAACAACGCCATGCGCTTGACCGAAGACCGGATATCCCATGTGTCCCACCTCGTCCTGGACATGCTGATGCAGGACAGGAACGTCGATGCAATCCAGCCCGAGGAGCGCATCCTCCGCGAGATCAAGCGGACCATTTCGGACGAGCTCAAGTTCGAGGACGAGGCCGACGCCGCTGCGCGTCGCACGATCCAGTCGCTCTCCCGGAGGGTGCCCGAGGGCAGCCGCGAGTGGGACGTTCTCTACCGGAAGTATTTCGAGGAAGAGCTGAACAGGAGAAGGAAGATTTGAACAAAGTTCTCGTCCCCGGCCTCCTGGTTCTGTGTGGTTTTTTCGCGGCCTCGGGATTGTTTCTCGGACCCGAGCCGTCTTTCCCGTATCAGCTCGCCTGGCTCGCGGGATACCTGCTGATCGTCCTCACCGTAGCCTACCGCTCCCTGTTCTCCGACGCGCCCTTCCGGGCCTTCCCGTTCATTGTCCTTGGCGTACTCCTGCTGAACTTCCTCGTGCAGCTCACCGGCGGCGTTCATTCCTTGCTCTGGCCGGCCTATTTCGTATTCGTCTCCGTTGCGGCGGTCTTCCTGCCCCTGCTCCAGACGCTGGCGACGAGCGCCATCATCCTTGTCATCGAGGGCGCCAACCTGTTCTTATCGGGAGGACCGGAGCCGGGCCAGTATCCGATCTATGCCGGTTTTGCCCTGTCCCTTGCCGTCGTTCCCGCGATCATATCCCATATCATCCATCGTACGCGCAGGGAGGCCGCGCAAGCAAAGGACGAGCATGAGAAGCTGCTCGAGCGCGCCGATGCGATCGACCCCCTTGACGACACGGACACGATCGGAGCGCTGACGGATGAGAGCCAGCTTGCGTCGAATGTGAGGGCCTCGAGGAGCCTGGAAGCCTCCTTTGACGGGCTCCTGGACATGATCTACGGGTTTGTTCCTGCACACGCCTATGCCCTGTTCGTGAAGGAGCGGGCCGGGGACGATGACTCCTTCGTGCTCCGGGCGCGCCGCAGCGATGCCGCCGGCATATTTCTCGCGCCCCTCGGAGAAGCGCTCAACTCCGGGAAGACCGGATCCCTCCTCATGCAATGCGTCCAGCTCCAGCAGCCGCAATACCTCCCGGGTGTCCATGAGTCCCTGGGGACCCTGGGGTACTACGTGCGCGCCGTGCCGGTGCGGTCGCTCCTTGCCATCCCCATCACCAGGGGGCGGGAGACCATCGGCATCCTGGCCATCGACAGCCTTGAAGAGGGCGCCTTTTCCCTGGAAACGCAGGACATGCTGGCGCGATTTTCGCCCTTTTTCATCGAGATCATCGAGAAGATCCGTGTCACGCAGGAGCTTGGCATGCGGGCAAGGACCTTCGCGGCCATGCACACGATGAGCGCCGTTCTGAACAGCACGCTCGAACTGGAGGACATCCTGGACGGACTGGCAAGGGAGATCAACATCCTTGTGCCGAACGATTTCTGTGTCTTTGTGCTCTATAATGACAGAATCCGCGCTGTCTCCGTCGTGCACCAGAGCGGGCTTGTGGAACTCGCGGATCCAGAGCAGTCGCTCCTGCGGAAAGTGGCTTCGTCCCTGATGACGGGTGAGAAGGGCGGGGCCAATGACGGGGAACCGGGAAAGCACCCCCTGGAACAAGGCACGCTGATCAACCAGATGCTGAACCAGTGGGAGAAGGGGCAGTCCGCTCCTTACCACTGGTCCGACCTCGGCGAGCGCACCGTGGTCGGCCTGATCGACACATCGACCCGGCTGACCCGGCAGCTCAGGTCCCTCTCCTGCTGGCCGCTGGCAAAAGGGGAGAAGTTCATCGGCGCCTTCTTTCTGGGGTCCCTCAGGCCCAACGCCTTCTCGGAATTTCACCTCACTTTTTTGGAGACCCTCTCCAACCAGATCGCCCTCGTCATGGACAACGCCATCCTGCATCAGCAGATCAGCAGCCTTGCACGGACCGATGGTCTGACAGGCCTGCTGAACCACCGTACCTTCATGGAGAAGCTGGCCGAGGAATATAGACGCATCGACCGGGAACCCCGGCCCTTCTCGATCCTGCTCATGGACATCGACAAGTTCAAGGCCGTAAACGACACCTACGGCCATCCCGTGGGCGACATCGCCATCAAGGCCGTTGCCAAAGTGCTGAGGGAGACCGCAAGGACAACGGACTTCGTGGCGCGGTACGGCGGCGAGGAGTTCGCGGTCGGCATGGTGGACACAACGACCAAAGGAGCGGGGCAGATGGCGGAGCGGGTCCGGAGCATCATGGAAAAGACCGTGGTGACCGCGGCCGGGGCCCGGGATCTCAGGATCACCCTGAGCATCGGCGTGGCGTCGTTCCCCGAGGACACGAAGACCCCCGCCGAGCTCGTCACCCTGTCGGACAATGCGCTGTACCAGGCGAAAAAGTCCGGCAGGAACCGGGTGTGCCTGCAGAAGGACATCGAGGCCGGCGACGGACAGCCGCAGAAGCACTCGTAACGCCAGAGGTAGTGCAGAATGGCAATCCCGAAACATGCAGTAAAATTCAACCTTTCCTTCTCCACCGTGTCATATACGGTAGCGAAGGTCAGCACAGGCCCTCTTCATGGATGAAGACCTTGATCTCATCACGAGAACCGTGGGCGGCGACCGCGAGGCGTTCAACGAGCTGGTGATCAAGTACCAGAAGCCTCTCTATTCGATGCTTTACCGCATGGTCAGCAGCCATGAGGACGCCGCGGACCTTCTGCAGAAGACCTTTGTCAAGGCATTCACCGGCCTGGCATCGTTCGAGCGGCGCTCGACCTTCAAGACCTGGCTCTACCAGATCGCCATCAATCTGGCGAAAAACATCTACCGGGACCGGTCGCGGGCCGTGCAGGTGCCCCTGGAGAACGTGGTCCTGAGCCGGAATCCCCGGACGATCGAAACGATGATCGCGAAGGAGAACAGGCAGCAGCTCCAGGCGGCCCTGAGCGGATTGCCGGAAAAGCAGCGGCTGACGCTCCTGCTCAGGATCCAGGAAGGGAAGAAGTTCGATGAGATCGCCGGCATCATGCACTGCACCGTGGGCACCGCGAAGGCGAACTACCACCACGCGGTCCAGAAGCTGAAAGCGAGGCTGGGGGGAGAAACAACATAACAAGGACCGGGAAACACGAAGCAGATATCTGGCAGCATCCTGTAATGAAGCGTCAAGATCGGGAGGCCGCCCTGGAATAGGATCATGAAGTGCAGTGAAAAAAACATAAAAGACCTGCTCCCCGCTTATCTGGCAAGGGAGCTCGAAGCCGACGAGGCAGCGCCCGTCGATGCGCACCTGGCGTCCTGTGAGGACTGCCGCACCGAGCTTGCCCTCCTGGCAATGATGGCGGAAGAAACGGTGCCTGACCCGGGCGAAGCTTTCTGGGCTGAGATGCCCGGCCGTGTCTTCCGGGAAGTGCGGGCGCAGCAATCGAAGAGGAAAATCTTCGATGTTTTCCGGATCACGGAGCGGATGGCCCTGCCGCGCTGGGCCTGGGCTGCGGCCGCAACTGCGCTCGTGCTTTTGGTCTCCTGGTTCATCATGAGCCCGCTCCAGAAGCAGGGAGACGACTCCCCTGTCTGGAAAGAGGCATACGATTACAGTTACGGCTCCGTGCACGATCCGGCACTCACCCATCCGTCCACCAACATGTCGGAGCTGTCGTCAACCGAACTCAATTCCGTCGACGCCTGGGCGGGGCAGGAGCTGTCTACCATGGCCTTCGAGGCCGAATCGATCGTGCTGAATCCCGTCGACAGCGACCCCGCCGAGGAAATGGCGGAATTGAATGCCCGGGAAATCGAGCAATTTTCCAGATCGCTGAATGAATTAGAGGAGGGATGACCATGAGAAGGAGCGTCGGCATCATCGCGGTGGCCGCTATTCTGATCGTGAGCGGGACGACCGTTCATGCCCAGCAGGCTCCCGGACGGGGCCCCCTGCCGGGGCAGTTCGAAGACGACCCGGGATTTGAGGGACCCCAGGGCCGCGAACCGGCCCCGAGCGAGGCAAAGCGCGAGGCGGTCCGGAAAAAAGTGGAAGCGGTCAGAATGTGGCGCATGACGGAGGAGCTCAAGCTCGATGAGAAAACGAGCACGCAGCTGGCTTCATTCCTGAGTTCCATCGAGGGAAAACGGCGGGGACTCATCAGAGCACACATGAACGGCATGAAGGAACTGCGGGCCGCGCTCGACGCGGGAAAGCCCGACGAGGGGAGACTGAAGGGAACGATCGACAAGATAGAAAAGAACCAGCGCGCCATGGTCGACCTGCGGCAGAAAGAGATAGACGGCATCAAAGGAATGCTTTCCACGGAGCAGCAGGCACGCTACCTGGTCTTTCAGCAGGACTTCAGGCGCGAGATACGCGGCATGATCGAAGGCGCGAGAGCCGGCGGCGGACAGACACGGGGAGCACCCCGGCAGTAGTTGCCATACCTCAAGGCCGCTTGAACCGTTCAAGCGGCCCTTTTTTATGGCCTTATCCTCCGCCCGCTAAGGAATCATCATTCCTCGCAACGGGCGTAGAAAAATTCGTGAACCCTCTATCCTGAAAAACGCGGCCCGTTCCCCCTGACTCTTTGATGAAAGCTTCCGAGTTTCATCCGATCAATCCCCGAATTGACCAGTGGAAGATGACACTCCCCATCGCGGCGACATGCCCGGGCTTTCCCTGCGACCATCGCTGATTTATGCCTCGCCCCCCTCGCGTTCATGATGCTTTACGGTGATCGTCCCGGCCGCCCCGAAGCCTTATGTTGACAAAAGCCACCGGAAGCCCGTATAATCCCCTACTCTTTGACCAGGGCAGGTGACGCTCCATGCAACGTATCGTAAAAAAGTACGGGAAGTTCCTTGAGATGTCCAGCAAGCGTTTCGCCGAGGCGGCCCGAAAGCACGGTGTGAAGTGCAAGCGCGGCTGCTACGAGTGCTGCTCCGTCGGCTTCTTCGACATTACACTCCTCGATGCACTGCACTTGCGGGCGTCGCTCAGGAAAGTGCCGGCACGGATCCGCGACCGGGTGATCGCGAAGGCCAATGAACAGCTCGACGTCCTCGAGAAGAAGAAGGCTTTCTCCCGGAGGGACCCGCTCCTCAAATCACTCCCTGCCATCGATGCCATATCGCGGAGATCGGCCAAGATGGCCTGCCCGGCGCTCGACGACAATGGGGCCTGCCTTATCTACGCGCAGCGCCCCCACATCTGCCGAATCTTCGGCCCGACCGTCCGCGGCCCGCGGCGCGCGGTGCGGCTCGAAGGATGCGGATACTTCACCCGGGACATCCCGGAGCAGGACTTCCCCATCTTTGACCATTACGAAGAAGAGCAGGAAATGCAAAAGGCCATGTTCCGGAAGGCCGGCCGCAAGCGCATCCGCGAAGTGGATACGATCATCCCGGCGGCACTCACGCTGGACCTGAAGAAGTGGCTTTGAAGGACAATGGTAACCACCGATAAACACGGATGGACACCGATCAAGAAGGCTCTTGTCATAAGACCTGAGCGTTTCCCTGCGTGAGGCAAGGCCGCACCGGCCTGTCCCCGCACTTCGGCAACAGCAGTGATGTTCACCCGGGGGTTCTCCAGTCTTTCCTCCGGGTCCTTGTGGCAGGTGATCCTCAAGAATGGAAATCCTGAGCAGAAAAACCCTCTGGAAGGGAAAGTTCATGAGCGCCGTGGAGATCACCTACCGTGATGCCCGGGGCGTGGTGCGGACCTGGGAGGCCTTGGAACGGGTGGGCATCGGCGGCATCGTGGTGATGGTCGGTGTGACGCCCGGTGGAAAGGTCATCCTGGAGAAGCAGTTCCGGCCGCCCATGGGACGGGACGTGATCGAACTGCCGGCGGGTCTCGTCGAGCCCGGCGAGAACATGGAAGAGGCGGCACGGCGGGAGTTGATCGAGGAAACGGGCTGGTCAGCGGGAGCGATGGAGTTCCTGGCCGAGGGCCCCATTTCCACGGGGGCCTCGACGGAGTCGCTCAGGGCCTATCTCTGCACCGGGCTCGAACAGGTGGGGAAGAACGGCGGCGACGACAATGAGATCATCGAGGTGATCGAGGTGCCGCTGGAGGCCGCCCAGGAGTTCCTGAGATCGCAGCAGAAGGCGGGCGTCCTCGTCGACCTGAAGGTCTTCGGCCTGGTAGAACTGGCGCGGAAGCGCTTGGAGCAGAATCCTGCGCCGTGAGCGCCGGCGTAACCGGGTTGGACCTGCCCGATGCTGGCCGCGCCAATGTCCCTCCTGCCGGCCCGGCACCGAGCCCGATGCAGCTCCCCTTCCGTCACCCCTCTCGTCCCCGTTCAATACTTTCCGAGGCAGCGCAATCCCGCACAGGGGTTGTCTCTTGAAATACCGGAATGTTTCTGTTATCTTTGCTGCAGCCTTTCATCCCGGGAACCAGTTCTTGCGAAACAGGGAGGAGCATGAACAGTTTGCACGAATTCACGAATGAGCCGATGATCGCGTACTTTTCCATGGAGATCGGCGTGAAGAACGACATCCCCACGTACAGCGGCGGCCTGGGCATTCTCGCCGGTGACACCATCAAATCCGCGGCAGACCTCAACCTGCCCCACGTTGCCGTGACCCTGATCGCGCGCAAAGGCTATTTCAACCAGGAGCTCGACGGCAGGGGCTGGCAGCTCGAGAAACCCGTGACCTGGGACCCCGCGAAATATATGACGCTGCTGAAGGAAAAGGTCAAGGTCCAGATCGAGGGGCGCGATGTGTACATCCAGGCCTGGCTCTATCTCGTGGTCAGCCCCACCGGCGGCAGGGTCCCGATCCTCTTCCTCGACACCGACCTCCCCGAGAACGCGACCGAGGACCGGGGCATCACCGACTCCCTCTACGGCGGCGACAGCGCCTACCGCATCAAGCAGGAGGTTGTGCTCGGCATGGGCGGAGTCCGCATGCTCCAGGCGCTCGAGTTCCATATCAAGAAATACCACATGAACGAGGGCCATGCCAGCTTTCTCGCCCTGGAACTGCTGCTCCGGTTCAAGCGCGATATCGAGAGCGTCTGGGACGAGCGTTCGATCTGGGACGTCGCGCGCGTGCGCGACCTCTGCGTATTCACGACCCATACGCCGGTCGACGCGGGGCACGACAAGTTCTCCTATGCCCTGGTCAAACAGGTGCTCGGGGAGATCATTCCCTTCGACGTGCTGAAGGACCTCGCGGGGAAGGACAGTTTGAACATGACCCTGCTCGCGCTGTCGCTCAGCAAATACATCAACGGCGTCGCGAAGAAGCATGGCGAAGTGTCCCAGCACATGTTCCCGGGCTACCACATCCACGCCATCACGAACGGCGTGCATACCTTCACCTGGACATGCCCCGAGATCGCCAAACTGTTCGATGAATACATCCCCGGGTGGGCGCACGAGCCCGAATTGTTCGTCCGGTCGGGCAACATCCCCGAGATCGAGCTCTGGGAAGCGCACCGGGAGGCAAAGCGGAAGCTCCTGACCTATGTCGGCGAGGCGACCGGCGTGGTCATGGATGCGAACGTGCTGACCATCGGGTTCGCGAGGCGCGCCGCGGCCTACAAACGGCCGCACCTCCTCTTTTACGATCTCGACCGGCTCGTGAAGATCGGCGGGCAGGGCCGGCTCCAGGTCATCTACGCGGGCAAGGCCCATCCCCATGACGACATCGGCAAGCGCCTGATCCAGGGCATCCACGAGTTCCGCGACAAGCTGCGGGGAAAGATCGAGATCGCCTTCCTGCCCGGCTACGACATGGACATCGCGCTCAAGCTTGTCTCCGGCGTCGACATCTGGCTCAACACGCCGCTCAGGCCGCTCGAGGCCTCCGGCACGAGCGGCATGAAGGCCGCCCACAACGGCGTGATCAATTTCAGCGTGCTCGATGGCTGGTGGATCGAGGGGCACATCGAAGGGTACACGGGCTGGTCCATCGGCGGGATGCCGACGGAAACTTCCGCGTCGGGGGCCTCCGATGCCGAGGATGCGGCCGACCTCTACTTCAAGCTCGAGAACCTGATCATTCCAAAATATTACAATGCCGACAAGAGCAACTGGAGCCGCATGATGAAGAACGCCATCAGCAAGAACGCCTATTACTTCAACACCCACCGCATGATGCGCCGGTACGTGACCGAGGCTTATATCCGGTAGCATCCGGGACAGGTCCACCAGCCTCCTTCGCCCGTCATTGTTCTCCCGCACAACGGAGATGTGCCTGTCATACCCGCCTCGTGATTATCGTTAAAGATACGCCGTCCGTATTCCGATAAGAAAGCACGGGATTCTCCCCCTTCCCCCGGTCGGCCGAGCCGCGCGGTGCCGCAAGGAATAACCGTGTTAATCCCGATAGTTGCCTATGAGCCCTGTCAACAGAAACGTCAACCCCGGCTTCTTCCTTTTCAGGATCGGCCTCATCATGTTCCTTGCCGAACTGAGCGTTATGCTTGCGCTGCCTCTCCTGGCGCCCTCAGCAGGGAACGCATTTTTCCTTGCGATCGCCGATGCGGTCCTCCTGACCCTGGTGGCCGCGCCCTTTCTCTGGCGGTTCGTCGTCCGGCCCATCCAGGTCGCCGCGGAACATTCGATCGGGGTCGCCGAGTTCGCCCTGAGATCGAAGGACAGCGAACTGGCACAGTCATCCCAGGACTGGGCGGCGATCTTCGATACGCTTACCGACATGGTCACGGTCCATGACAGGGATTTCAACATTATCCTCGCCAACAGGGCGGCCAGAAAGATCCTGAACCTCCCCCTCGACTTTCTCGCGAAGGAGAAATGCTACGAGCGCTACCATGGGACGGTGTACGCTCCCGAAGGCTGTCCGAGCTGTCAGAGCCTCATCACCGGAATGCCGGGGACCTTCGAAACGTTCGAGCCGCACCTGAACCGGTTCATAGAAATTCGCGCCATCCCGCGGATCGACAGCGGCAACCGGGTCCTGGGAATGATCCACGTGGTCCGGGACATCTCCGAACGAAAACAGATGGAGGAGTCACTGCAGGACCAGAAAGCCTTCGCGGAGAACATCATCCAGAACTCGGCAGTTGCGACGTTCGTCGTCAACCCTGAGCACAGGATCGTGTTCTGGAACAGGGCCTGTGAGGAGCTGACCGGCGCACGGGCCGGCGACATGATCGGGACCGACCATCAGTGGAAGCCGTTCTACGCGCAGCACCGCCACACGCTGGCCGACGTCGTGATCGACGGCAATATTGACGGCGCGTCCGGCCTGTACAGCAAATTCGCCCGGTCCGCCCTCGTCCCCGACGGCCTGAAGGCCGAAGGCTGGTACAAGAACCTGAACGGCAAACAGCGGTACATCCTCTTCGATGCCGTGCCGATCTGCGACGCCAAGGGCAAATTGGTCGTGGTAATAGAAACGCTGCAGGACATCACGGACCTTCGCCAGGCGGAAGAGGACCTGGCCAGGAACGAGGGCCAGCTCAGGGCGATCATCGAGACCGTACCCGAATGCGTAAAACTCGTCGATGCGCGCGGAAATCTGCTCGAGATCAACGCAACGGGCCTTGCGATGCTCGAAGCGGAAAGCCCCGCCGATGTCGTCGGGAAGTCGCTCTCCGGAGCCATCGTACCGGAATACCGGAACGCCTTCCAGGAACTGACGGAACGGACATTCCGGGGAGAGTCGGGCACGCTCGAGTTCGAGCTCGTCAGCCTGAAAGGCGCCCGGCGATGGGTCGAGACGCGGACCGCTCCTCTCAAGAATGTCCGCGGCGAGATCATAGCCCAGCTGAGCGTTACGCGGGACATTACGGAGCATAAAAAGCTGGAAGGCCAGCTGCGCCACGCCCAGAAGATGGAGGCGATCGGCACGCTGACCGGCGGCATCGCTCACGATTTCAACAATATCCTTACCGCCATCATCGGGTACGGCAGCATTCTCAGGCTCAAGATGAATCAGGACGACCCCCTGAAAAAGAATGCCGATCAGATCGTCCTCTCGGCGGAACGGGCCTCGAGCCTGACACAGAGCCTGCTGACGTTCAGCCGGAAGCTCGTGATCACGCTCAAGCCGGTGAATGTGAACGAGATCATCGGCCGCGTGGGGAAACTGCTTCGCCGGCTGATCGGCGAGGACATCGAATTCTCGACCCGGCTCACCACGGACGACACGACGGTCGTGGCCGATTCCGGCCAGCTGGAGCAGGTGCTCGTGAACCTGGCGACCAACGCCCGCGACGCCATGCCCGACGGAGGTTCGCTGACCATCGCGACAGAGCTCGTGGACATCGGCAGGGAGTTCATCAGCGCACACGGCTATGGGAAACAGGGAACCTATACGCAGATCACCGTGACCGATACGGGCTGCGGCTTCGATGACGACACCCGGGCGAGGATCTTCGAACCTTTCTTCACGACGAAAGAGGTCGGGAAAGGAACGGGCCTCGGGCTTTCCATCGTCTACGGCATCATCAAGCAGCACAACGGCTTCATCAACTGCTCCAGCACGCCGGGCTGCGGCGCCACGTTTACCGTCTATCTGCCCGTTGCAAGGCTTTCCGGGGACATCGCCGCCATGGAGCAGACCAAGACCGAGATACCCCGCGGAGGCTCGGAAACCGTCCTGATCGCCGAGGATGACCGGGAGGTCCGCAAACTGACGAGAGCGGTGCTCGAGGATTTCGGCTATACGGTCATAGAAGCAGAGGACGGCGAGGAAGCCGTGGCCCGTTTTCGCGAGCACCCGGACCGGATACAGCTTCTCCTGTTCGACGTGGTCATGCCTCGGATGAACGGCAAGGAGGCCTATGATGATATCCGGAAGATGAGGCCCGCGATCAGGGTCATTTTCACCAGCGGGTACAACAAGGCGCTCGTCCAGAAAAAAGGCATCCGGGATGAGAATCTGGACATCGTGATGAAGCCCATATCCCCGAGGGATTTGCTGAATAAGGTGAGGGAGGTGCTCGATACATGAGCGAATCGAACAACAACAGCCTGCTGGTCGTGGATGATGATCCCTATGTGCTCGAGTCCATATCGTCGCTCCTGAAGGAGTTCGGATTCCACGTGAGCACCTGTCAGAGCGCGTCCGACGCGCTGGAGCGGGTGAAAAGCCTCCACTTCGACGTGGTCCTGACCGACATCAAGATGCCGTCCATCACCGGCATCGAGCTCCTGCAGCGCGTACACGCCTCCTATCCCCAGCTGCCGGTCATTCTCCTGACGGCCTTTGCCGAACTCGATGTCGCCGTCGATGCGATCAAGCGGGGCGCCTTCGACTTCATCACGAAGCCGTACAACCCCGAGTACCTGGTCCATTCCGTGGAGAAGGCCGCGAAATACACGCGGCTCATCCAGATGGAGAAGAACTACAAGGACATGCTCGAGGACACGGTCAGGAAGCGGACCCAGGAGCTGGCCGATGCTCTCCAGATGGTCAAGAACATCGCAAACGAGGTGACGACGCGCTTGACGACGGTTGCGGAATACCGGGACACCGACACGGGCGCGCACATTTCGAGGATCGGCCTGTATTCGAACAAAATCGCCGAGGCGCTGCAGATGCCCCCGGATTTCGTCGAGACCGTCACCTTCGCGAGTTCGATGCACGACATCGGGAAGATCGGTATCCCCGACAATATCCTGCTGAAGCCGGGAGCGCTCACGAAGGAAGAGTTCGAGGTCATGAAGACCCACACGACCATGGGAGAAAAGATCCTGGACGGGTCGACCTACCCCACGATCCAGCTGGCCGCCTCGATCGCGCTGAACCATCATGAACGGTGGGACGGCAAGGGGTACCCGCGGGGGCTTCACGGTGAAGCCATCCCGATCGAGGGCAGGATCGTCATGCTTGCCGACCAGTACGACGCCTTGCGGAGCAAGAGGCCCTACAAGCCCTCTTTCGACCACGAGGCCACGTGCAGGATCATTACCCAGGGCGACGAACGGACGAAGCCGGAGCACTTCGACCCGGCCGTATTAAAGGCCTTTAAGGAGATCGCGCCGGCGTTCAACGAGATATTCAACTCCCACGACGACCAGTGACTCCGGCAGGGCCCCGACCCGCCCGCGTCCGGTCACAGCAGAACAGCATAGGCGATGCCGAACGACCACATCGGCTCTTCGGTGCGCAGCATGATCCGGGCGTCGGTCCTTGAGTTGTTATGCACTCCCCCGCACGAACGACATGAGCCCGAAGTATCCTGAATCCTCCCTCCCTCCCTCTCTCCCTCCCTCCCGCCCGCCGCAGCACTTCATTCGTTCCTTGCTTTATTGCCACATTTATATTATATTTTTTCATGCGCACAAAGATCAAAACCACGCAGGAATTAAAGCAGCTCCTCGGCATCCTGAGGGCGACGGGCAAAAAGATCGTCTTCACGAACGGATGTTTCGACCTGATCCATACCGGCCACACCCGGTATCTCGCCAGGGCGCGGTCCTACGGCGACCTGCTCGTCGTTGCGCTCAACAGCGACGCGTCCGTCCGGATGATCAAGGGGGAAAAGCGTCCGATCAACACCGAGGCGGAACGCGCGGAAACGCTGGCCGCGCTGGAGTCCGTCGATTTTGTCACCGTCTTCGATGAGCCCGATCCCCATCGGATCATCTCGGAGCTGCAGCCTGACGTGCTCGTAAAGGGGGGCGACTGGCCCGTGGAAAAGATCATCGGACGTGATGTCGTGGAAGCCCGGGGGGGGAAGGTCGTCAGCGTGGGATATATCGAGGGCGCTTCCACGACGGGCATGATCGAGAAGATTCTGCAGCGCTATCGCTGATCCTGTCCCGCCGCGTTCCTATCGCGGTTTTCGTCTCCTCCTCGAATCCTCTATCCGCTCGAGTTCCTCATCAGCGAATCCGAAATAGTGGCCGATCTCGTGGATCACCGTCTCCAGGACGATCTCCTCTATTTCCTCGGGCGATCGTGCGGCGCTCTCGATCGGCCGCCGGTAAATGACGATGCGGTCCGGGAGCGCGTTGCCGTAGTTCCATTCGCGCTCGGTGAGCGGCACCCCCTGATACAGGCCGAACAGCGTGCCCCTTTCGATGCCCATGGCCCGGAGGATCTCCGGCGAGGGATCGTCCTCGACCTCTATGGATATGTTTTTTATCTTCTGCTTGAACCTGCGCGGAAGCCGGCTGAGGGAGTTCTGCACCAGCTGTTCAAAGGAATGACGGTCCATGGATCAATACGCGCCCCGCATCGGCAGGCTCTCTTGAACGAAGGGGAACCCTGCCTTTTTCCCGCAACGTGCATTTTCCGGGGAGCACGTCAGTTTTCCTGCCCTGGCCGGTCAATGCGGTGTGCCGGTCTTGAACCAGGGGAGCGCTCCAGGTGAAGCTTTTTATGTATGGCGTCGTCGATTGACGTCCGGACGCCCGGCTCGACGTTGGTGAACCTGATCCCATACAGGATTGCATCACGTTTATTGGACGGACGGACAGCCCGCATGATTTCTCCGTAGCCGCTCACGTGCGCTCCATCGGGCAGAAAGAATGAGAAATAAACACCTTCACCTTTTGCGAGGGGCTCCTCCGCCCGGATAAGCATTCCACTGGCGCTGATATTCTCGGTCCAGAACGGCAGCGGCCGGTTCCTGAACCTGCCCTGGATGGCGACGGCAAGCGCTGCCCGGTAGAACATCCTCGGCGGAACATCGAGGAGTTGCCGCATTTTGATATGAAGCAGGGTGAGGTCGACGGGCAGGGTAACTATTGCATTGACACGGCACCGCCTGCAGCGCTCGCGTTGATCCAGGGTGTCGTTGCAGATCAGAATGGTGGAAACCGTTCTCAATTCCCCGCTCTTCCTGATGGTGTCGAAGAACTCCTCGCTGCCGATGCCCGGCGTGTTCAGCTGCGTCACGATGAGATCCGCCTTCTCCCGGGCGTGGATCTTCAGCAGCTCGGTCGTCGTGGCCGCCGCGAACACCTTGATATCCACACGGTCGAGAAAGCTGCCTTTCCCGGTCATCAGGCTTTTCACGTCATTCGTCAACAGTACTTTCTTCATTGTCCGTTGTGATCGTTATGCCGACCTGCCGTACGCGTTCCAAGGAAAAAGCCGGAGATCATCATGATCTCCGGCTTCACTGCTTCTTTCTCATTTTTTCATACTGATACGGGAGAACACGTCCTTGCCTCGATACACCGCAGCATCGCCGAGCTCTTCCTCGATGCGGATGAGCTGGTTGTACTTGGCGATGCGGTCCGTACGCGAGAGCGAGCCTGTCTTGATCTGTCCCGTGTTCGCGGCCACGGCAAGATCGGCGATCGTCGAGTCCTCGGTCTCGCCCGAGCGGTGCGAGACAACGGCCGTGTACCCGGCGCGCTTCGCCATCTCGATGGCGTCGAGGGTCTCCGTGAGCGTTCCGATCTGGTTCAGCTTGATCAGGATCGAGTTCGCGATGCCCTGCTCGATTCCCTGTTTGAAGATTGTGGTGTTCGTGACGAAGATATCGTCTCCCACGAGCTGGACCCTGCTCCCCAGATGGTCCGTCAGCAGCTTCCAGCCCTTCCAGTCCTTTTCGGACATGCCGTCCTCGATGGAGATGATCGGATACTGACGGATCCAGCTCTCGTAGAACTTGATCATCTTGTCCGAGGACATCTTCTTGCCCTCGCCCTTCATGTCGTAGACGCCCTTCTCGTAGAACTCGCTGGAGGCGACGTCAAGTCCCAGGAACACGTCCCTGCCCGCTTTGTATCCCGCCTTCTGGACCGCTTCAAGGATGACCTGGCAGGCCTCCTCGTTCGACCGAAGGTTCGGAGCGAACCCGCCTTCGTCGCCGACGGCGGTGTTGTACCCTTTTTTCTTCAGCACCGACTTCAGGTTATGGAAGACTTCCGCGCCGATCCTGATAGCATCGGCACAGGTCTTTGCGCCCGCCGGGATGATCATGAACTCCTGGAAGTCAACGTTGTTGTCCGCGTGTGCTCCTCCGTTCAGCACGTTCATCATCGGGACCGGCAACTCCTTCGCGTTCGGACCGCCGAGGTAATGGTAGAGCGGCAGCCCCGCGTCCTCGGCGGCTGCCTTCGCAACAGCCATAGATACGGCAAGGAGAGCATTGGCGCCCAGTTTTTTCTTGGTCTCCGTGCCGTCCAGCTCGATCATGGTCCTGTCGATAACCGCCTGCTCCGAGGCATCCATCCCGCTGATGACCGGCGCGATCACCTCGATCACGTTGTTCACGGCCCTCTGCACTCCCTTGCCCAGGTAGCGCTTGCCGCCGTCGCGGAGCTCGAGCGCTTCGCGCTCGCCCGTGGATGCGCCGCTCGGTACAATGGCGCGGCCCATGGCCCCGCTCTCCAGAATGACATCGGCCTCTATTGTCGGGTTGCCCCTCGAATCCAGTACCTCTCGCGCGTACACATCGATGATCTCGCTCATGAACCCCCCTTGCTCGATTGGCAGAAATTTACGACGAAAAAAACGAAGTGCACGAAGTTGAAGTTAGCGCACTGTTCTGATCTTGTCTTCGAATCTCTTCGCCGGCACCCGGTGCCTACGAGCTTGCACCCGACGCTCATGAGTGCAAAGCGCGAATGTTGGGTGTGGCTACGCAGTCTGTTCTTGCCTGCGGCCGCGATACGGCAACAGCAGGCTATGAAGGCGCGACCATAACGAGTGCAGGGTGTATTTTAATCCAGACTTGTCCGGGTGTGGCTCCTACTGTCCCAGAACGAAAGCCCTGCCGGCGTTGACGAGTTCCTTCACCAGTTCCTCGGACCCGGCTTCCACATAGACCCGGACCACCGGCTCCGTTCCCGAGGCGCGCATCAGCACCCAGCTGTCGTCCTCGAGCATATACTTGGTGCCATCGGCCGTGGTCTTCTTGCCCTTGACCCGCAGGTCCCCCAGTTCGCTGAGCGGCTGGCTCAGGCGTTCGCCGACCGCCTTCCGGTTCGCTTCGGTCAGGTGGATGTCGATCCGTTCGTTCAGGATCGTCCCTACCTCCTTGTAGAGCCGCTTCAGCATTTCCCGGATCGATTTTTTCTCGCTTGCGACCATTTCGGCAACCAGGAGGCAGGCAAGGATGCCGTCCTTTTCCGGGACATGGTCCTTCATGGTCAGACCGGCGCTTTCCTCGCCTCCGAAGATGATCTTGCCCTGCACGAGAAGATCGCCGATGTACTTGAACCCCACGCCGGTCTCGTAGACCTCGATGCCGTGTTTCTTTGCCACCGCATCCACGAGGTGGGAGGTTGCGATGGAGCGGGCGGCGCCGCCTTTCCAGCCGCGCGTGCGGCAGAGGTAGTCCAGGAGCAGGGCAAGGACCTGGTTCGGGTTGATGCAGGTCCCGTCGCTGTCCACGACGCCGAAGCGGTCGGCGTCCCCGTCAACAGCCAGCCCCAGGTCGAGCCGTCCCTTTCTGATCGTTTCGACCAGCTCCGCCAGGTTCTCTTCAGACGGCTCGGGCGACCTGCCTCCGAAGAACGCATCGCGGTGCCCGTGCACGACGGATACGGAGCATCCCGCCTCGCGCAGCAGCGTGTCCAGATAGTCCCTGCCCGTCCCATAGAGCAGGTCGGCACCGATCTTGAGCTTTGCTTTCCTGATCGGCTCGAAATCGATCTTCTTGCGGAGATCGTCCAGGTAGAACCGCCGCAGGTCAGCGTCCTCCACCATGCCCTTCTGCCTCGCTTCCGCGAGCGGCATGGCCGGGACCGAGTTCTTGTCGACGAGGGCATTCGCGCGGGTTTCTATGTCTTTGGTCGTTTCGGGCAGGGCGGGGCCGCCCCATGCCGCGGAGAATTTGAGGCCGTTGTATTCAGGGGGGTTGTGGCTGGCGGTGAAATTGATGCCGCCTGCGGCCTTTCTCCGGATGATCTCGAAGGCCACCGCGGGAGTGGGAGAGTCGCGGTTCGAAAGAAAGGAGCGGATGCCGTTGGCCGCGAGCACCCTTACCGATTCAACGGCAAAGCGTTCGGACAGGAAGCGCGTATCGTACCCCACGATGACGCCCTTGTCCTTCAGCCCCTGCGCACCGAGATGGTCGGCGATGGCCTGCGTCACCGCCCTGACCCGCGCGGAGGTGAAATCATCGGCGATGACGCCGCGCCATCCCGATGTTCCGAACTTTATCTTCTCAACCGCCATATGTTTTCAAAAATATCATAAACAGTCGGGCATTGCAACTCAAAATACCTCAGGCGCTGTTTTGAAGATCATGACGATCGCTTTTGGATCGAGCGGAGGAAGGAGCAAATGCTCTGCGGAAAAGAGAAAATCAGATTGGATCCGCGACAACGTCTGCGCGCACGCCTGAAGGGGAACCGGTCCGCGGAAGCTGACGTCCGCTTCAGATCCGGATGATCTCCGCCCGAAGTTCATCGCCGATGTGGAGGAGGGCGACCGAGTTGTAGGGCGCGTAGCGTTTGTCCGTCGGGCTGCCGGGGTTCAGATAGTAGACGCCATCCGCCAGCCCCCAGAATGGCACATGGGAATGGCCGTAGACGATGAGGTCGACCTGGTCGAACTCTTTCCTGATCATCTCCCGCTGCACGTCGATCCTGTACTTGCCGTGGATAAGGCCGATGGCGAACTTCCCGAGCCTGAGGACTTTCTTCCGCGGAAGACGGGCCTGCGCTTCTGCATCATCCATGTTCCCTGCCACGGCCTCGACGGGCGCGACCACCCTAAGCTCCTCGAGGACCGACAGGTCGACGATATCGCCGGCGTGGAGTATCAGGTCAACTCCTTTGAAAAGTTCGAACACAGCGGCGGGAAGCGAGGTGCCGACAACAGGTACGTGAGTATCCGATATGACACCAACCTTCATGAATGCTCCCCGGAATGGAAAAGAACGCGAATACTCCGAAAAGGACGGACCCCTCGAAGCCGGAATCCGCTCCTTCCGGTGTTATCCGCGTCCCCCTCTCGCCTTCATCTCTCCGACAAGAGCGTCAAGGGGCACCGTGACCTGCTCTTTGGTCTGCATGTTGCGGAGAATGCCGGTCTTCGACTGCAGTTCCTGGTCTCCCACGATCAGCGTGTGCGCGGCACCCGACTTGTCCGCCTTCTTCATCTGGCTCTTGAGGCTCGCACCCGTGTAATCGGTCTCGACCCGGATGCCGGCCGCCCGGAGAGCGTGTATCAGGGGCAGCACGAACGCAACGGCCTGCTCGCCGAGCGCGGAGAGGAACAGGTCCGGACGGGGCTGCCGAAGCCGCGACGCGTCCATGAGGGACACCGCACGCTCGACCCCGAGCGCGAAACCGATGCCGGGCGTTTCGGGTCCGCCGATCTCCTTTACCAGGCCGTCATAGCGTCCCCCGGCCGCGACCGTGTTCTGCGCGCCCATCTGGCCCATGACGAGTTCGAATGTCGTGCGGGTGTAGTAGTCAAGGCCGCGGACGAGGCGTGGGTTCACGGTGAAGGGGACGCCCAGGCTGGTGAGCCCGCTTTCGACCGTTTCGAAGTGTGCCTTGCAGGGTCCGCAGAGATGGTCCAGCATGACCGGAGAATCTGCGAACTTGTCCGCGTCCACCTTGCAGTCCAGCACCCGGAGCGGGTTCGTCTCGTACCGCCGCTGGCAATCAGCACAGAGTTCCGGCAGCTTTCCCTTAAGATACTCCTTCAGCGCATCCCGGTAGCCCCCGCGGCAAACACCGTCCCCCAGGGAGTTGATCTGGAGCGTCAGGCCAGGTATGCCGAGCTTCGCGAACAGGGTGTGCAGCATGACCAGGATCTCGATGTCTACGTGGGGATGATCGATCCCCAGCGCCTCGACCCCGATCTGGTAGAACTGGCGGTAGCGGCCTTTCTGCGGCCGCTCGTGCCGGAACATGGGGCCAAGGTAGTACAGCTTCGTGAGCTGCGCATCGACGTACAGCTTATGTTCCACGAACGCGCGTACCGTGCCGGCGGTCCCCTCGGGTCTCAGGGTGATCTTTTTCCCGTCGCGGTCCTCGAAGGTGTACATCTCCTTTTCCACGATGTCCGTCGACGCGCCGATGCTCCGCGCGAACAGCTCGGTGTATTCGAATACGGGGACCCTGATCTCGGTGAACCCGTAATCTTCGAATAATGACCGCGCGGTCGATTCAAGATGCTGCCAGAGATGAATATCGGCGGGAAGCACGTCCTTCACGCCCTTGATGGCCTGGATGCTCATGCTGACTCCTTATTCAAACAGCTCAAATAGCCGGGACGGGAGGAGAGGAAGTTGAAGCGGTATCACGGCTTCCTGACCTTTCACCTTCCTTACCTCCCTGTCTCCTGGTTCACTACGGTTTCCGGAGCAGTTTCCAGGGATGGCTCTTCACGTCATCCGTGGTCTCCTTGAGGTTCTGCGCCGTGTCGCGGAGGCTCTGCATCATGGCGTCGACGTTCTTCTTGTTCTCCCCCACGAGGGCGTCCGTTTTTTTGGTCAATGCCTGAAGGCTGGTTGCGCTTTCATCGAGCTTCTTCACGAGGGCGGGCAGATTCTTGAGCGTCTGGGCAACGTCGTCCTTGCTGGCAGTCATGACCTTGATGTTCCCCGATGCCTCCTGCAGGTTCTGGACCGTCGTCTTGAGGGATCTCGCGAGCTCGGGGTCTCCCAGCGCCCGGTTCAGGTTGGTCGCGATGTTCTGGAGCTTCGCGACCACGTCGAGGGCGGCCTTGGTCACGTCCTCGAGCTTGAGCGGCTCCTCCCCCACCAGCGACTCGTTCGGTCCGAGCAGGCTCGACCCGGGCGTCCCGCCGCTCAGCTCCACGTACTTGCCTCCCACGAGGCCCAGGGTCTTGATCGCGGCCCGGGTGTCCTTCTGAATGGCGGTGTCGCTGTACACGCTCAGCGTCACCTCGATCCGGTCGTTCTGCGCGGGCGCTACGCGGACGTTCTCCACCTTGCCGACCTTCATCCCGGCGTACCGCACGGGCGCGTTCTTCTCGATGCCGTCGCTGAAAGCAAAAAGGACGCTGACCTCCTTCTTCTTCTTGAAGAGGCTCTGGACATCGCTCACGGCGAAGACCATGATGACGAGGATCACGAAGGCGAGCAGGAGAAAAATGCCCGCCCGGATCTCGGTGCGGCGGTAATCCATTCTTTCACCTCAACGAAGAAAACGGCCTCCGGGCCGCGGTGACGCTGGAAAACGGCTGAACCTGGCTCAGCTCACATTTTCGTTGTTGAGCTTCTCCGCGGCCCGTAGGCCCCGTCGCGTAATGTATGATTCATCCGATCAGCAGGTCTTCCCGATAATCTCTGCTCGATGCCCGGAACGAGATCGGACCGTCGGGGCTGCCGGTGATGAACTGCTGGACGAGGGGATCGCTGCTGCTCCGGATCTCCTGGGGAGTCCCCTGGGCCAGCACTTTCCCCCGGTAGAGGATCACGATCTTGTCCGCGATCCTCATTGCCTCCTCCACGGCATGAGTGACCACGATGCAGGTGATGCCCAGAAGCCGGTTCAGGTCGGCGATCAGCTTGGTGATGACCGCGGCGACGATGGGATCGAGCCCGGATGTCGGCTCGTCGAAGAAGACGATCTCGGGGTCCAGGGCGATCGCCCGGGCAAGCGCGACCCGTTTCTGCATCCCCCCCGACAGATGCCCGGGAAAGAGGTCCTCGAAGTCGCGCAGGCCCACCAGCTCCAGCTTCATCTTTACCATGATCTTGATGATATTGTCGTCCAGGGTCGTGTGCTCGCGGATCGGGAGCGCCACGTTCTGGCCGACGGTCAGCGAATTGATCAGCGCCCCATGCTGGAACAGCACGCCGATCTTCTTGCGGAAGGGGTCCAGCTGCCTCCCCTCGAGCTTCGTGAGCTCCGAATCGCCGGCAAGCACCCTTCCGGAGTCTGGTTTGAGCGCGCCGATCATGATCTTGAGGAGCGTGCTCTTGCCTCCCCCGCTCGTGCCGAAGATATGGGTGATCTTCTTTCGCTCCGCAACGAAGCTCACTCCATCGAGCACGTCCCGGCCGCCGTAACCCTTTTTGATGTTCTCGATTGCGATCATGCCTTACCCGTAGAAGGCCGCCGTCATGACCGTGTCCAGCATGATGATCGCGAGCGTGCAGGAGACGACGGAGAGCATGGTCGACCTGCCCACTTCCTCGGCGCCGCCCTCGACCACCAGCCCCCGGTAGCAGCCGACCATGACGATCACCACGGCGGAAACGATCCCCTTGACGATGCCCGAAGAGACGTCGGTGAACGTCAGCACATCGAGGGTCTCCCGCACGTAGGTGTCGGGCCGGATGCCGAGCCTCGTCGCGCCGAAGAGGAACCCCCCGACGATCGACGTGAAGTTGGCGATCAGGATGAGCGCCGGCAGCGCGAGGAGCAGCGCGACGAATCGCTGGACAACGAGGAACCGGACTGGATTGATCGCCATGGTCTCGAGCGCGAGGATCTCCTCGGAGACCCTCATCGTGCCGATCCGCGCCGTGAACGCGGCACCCACTCTTCCCGCCACGATCATGGCCGTGAGGAGCGGCCCCATTTCCCGGAAGATGGCCACCGCCACGAAGCCGGGAAGATAGGCGAGCGCGCCCACTTCCTTCAATTCGTAGGAGACGAGCACGGTGATCGCGATGCCGAGCAGCGCGGCCACGGCCAGGACCAGCGGCAGCGACTGGGTCCCGATCTCGTCGACGTGCTTCAGGAGATGCGCCTCCCTGAGCTTCTTCCGGTCCTGCAGCAGCGCGAAGGATTGCACCATCGTTTCGAAGAACAGGGAGACAATGCTCGAGAGGTCCTGCAGGAACGTAATGAACTTCCTGCCGATATGTCCGAAAAGGCTCTTCATCGCGGTTCTGACCGCTTCCTCCCGCTCCGCGTCCTCAGAGTCCCTTGATCGCTTCGTCCACGGACGGGAATATCTCGAAGATGCTCGCGAGCCGCGCAAGCTCGAACACGTCGCGGACCGCCGGGCTCAGGTCGATGAGGCGGAGACGGGCTCCCAGCTTCATGCAGGTCTGCATCGCCTCCACGAGCGTTGCGATGCCCGAGCTGTCCATGTACCGGACCTGGGACAGGTCGACGAAGAGCGCCCTGATCCCCTTGCCGCCCTGCCGGAACACTTCGCCCAGGGCGATGCGGACATCGGAGGAGGAGCTCATGTCAACGTCGCCCTTGAGCCTGAGCAGGAACCCGGTGCCGGTCATTTCGCTCGTGATCTCGACTTTCATGCCGCTCTCCCGTCAAGCGCACGGTCTCTTCTTCTGCAGCGTCAGCAGCGTTCCTTCCCGCCCGCTGGTATCATACCGCACCGTGTCGAACACGGCATTGATGAAATGCGTGCCGAGCCCGCCCGGCCGGATGTCCTTCAAATCACGCGGGGCGATCTTCGTTATATCCACCTGCTTGCCCGTGTCCCGGAGCTCTATGAGGAGCTCGGTGCCGGTCACGGTCAGGGTAAGGGAGATCTTCCCCTCCGGATCGCCCTCATAGGCATGCCGGATGATGTTGGAGCATGCCTCATCGAGGGCGAGAACGATCCTGCGTGCCTCTTTTCTGCTGAAGCCTGCTTCAATCACAACGGGATAGGCCGCGCTCCGCACCACATAGAGGAACTTGGGGTGGCTCGGGACGGTGAGGGAGACGACGTCGGGACCCCGTTGTTTGCTGTCCGCCATCGGTTTTCCATCCTGGTGTTCCGTTACGTCAGCGCCCCGAAGCAGACAAGCGTCATATCGTCATGCTGCGGGCTCAGTCCGGTAAAACGATTCACGTCGGC
>Ga0335081_10000695_pt1 | contig 55224 bp, 51 predicted proteins | sample Lox_Sample_35_FD_206713 | JGI IMG/M metagenome (GOLD analysis project Ga0335081, IMG submission 206713) | Soil microbial communities from Loxahatchee National Wildlife Refuge, Florida, United States - Lox_Sample_3.5 | ecosystem: Environmental > Terrestrial > Soil > Wetlands | place: USA...
GCGCTTCGACGATGAGCTTGCAAATGACAAGTCCGAGGCCAGTCCCCTTTTGTTTGGTGGTACGGGCTGACGACGCTTGCTTGTACCGTTTGAATAACATGGGAATCTCTTCCGGCGATATCCCGATGCCATTGTCAGTTATTTTGACGCGGACAAACCTTCGGTTCAAATCTTCAAGTTCCGTATGTATTCTCTCCGTAATCGCTTCCGCAGCAATAATGATCGATCCGCCGCTTTTCGTGAACTTCAGGGCGTTGCTGAGAAAATTCATCATCACCTGTTCAGTTTTCTGTGCATCGACATACACGTTGGGCAACCCGTCGGCGTACGAAGTGGTCAGCGTCACATTCTTCTGGCGAAACTGCACTTCCATTTGCTTCAGGATAGGGTCGATGAACCTGGTCACAGGGACCGAATCTTTGTCGAATGCAATGTTGCCGGCCTCATACTTGGAAACATCGAGGAGATCGCTGACCAGCTCGAGCAGTCTGTTTCCGGACATCTGGGCAGAGTTGATCAATTCGAAATAGTCCTGACTTAACGGCACCGACTTGTCAGATTCCTGGAGCAGCTCGAGCACGTTTTTGATGCCGATGAGCGGGCTGCGGAGATCGTGCACCAGCATCGCCATGAAATCCGCCCTCAAGCGTTCCAACTCCGCTTCCGCTCTCTTCAACGAGATAAGCATCTTGGTTCGTACAAGGAGCTCTTCGGTGTCGATCGGTTTTGTCAAGTACTGGTCTGCACCAAGGGCAAGCCCCTTGGCAATGCTCTCCGGATCTTTCTTCTGCGCAGTCAGGAAGATGACTGGTATCTTTGCCGTCTCGGGGTTTGCCCGCAATCGCTTGAGAGTCTCAAATCCGTCCATCTCGGGCATCTGGATATCGAGCAAGATGATGTCCGGCTTGTGCTCCTTTGCCAACGCCAAACAAGCCATTCCGCTCGTGGCTCGCAGCATCTTGATTGGTTTCCTCTTCAGCGCGAATTCAAGAAGATCCAGATTGTCTTCTGTATCGTCAACGACGAGGATTGTTGGCTCTGAGTCGTTCATTGTCGTTCAGATATTGTTAAGCTGAATGAAGGATTCGTTTGATTGTCTTCGAAATCTCTGACGTCGAGAACGTGTCTTTCTTAAGAAACTGTGTGATGTGTGAATCCAGCCTCTTTTGATCCTCCTCCGTCAGCTCTTTTCCCGACAGAATCACGACGGGAATGTTTCTCCATTTCACGTTCTCCTGGAGCTGCTGGACCACCTCAAATCCATCCATGCCCGGCATGATGAGGTCGAGAAGAATGAGCGCCGGTGTCGACGATTTGAGGACTTCCAAGGCTTCTCTGCCACCGGTGGCTACCTTGACATTGAATCCATCCTGACTGAGCAGTGCCTTGAAGGCCAGCGCGAAATCCTCGTGGTCGTCAACAATCAGGATAAATTGGTCCGACGTACGACAGTACTGTTTCACAAGGGTGAGCAACCGTTTCGGTTCCGTCGGCTTCGTAATCACATCCGCAGCGCCCAGTGAGACCGCGAGCGGCTTGTTGTCAACAACCGAATGGATCACGACTGGGATATCTTTGGTAGCACTATTGCTCTTCAGCTCCCGGAGAACCTGCCACCCGTCTTTCTTCGGCATCATGATATCAAGCGTAATCAACGCCGGCTTGATTTTCGCCGCTGTTTCAATCCCCTCGTCGCCTGAAAGTGCCCCGACGACGGAGTACCCTTCCGGAACCAGGTACTTGCGCAGAATCTCAATGACGTCAGGATCGTCATCAATGCACAGAATTTGAACACCCTGTGATGGTGCGCCATTTCCCTTCGTAACAGGACGCGGCGGCACCGGCTGGGGAGGTTGGACTTTCTTGGGCTCGACTTTTTGTCCCCCTTCCTGCGTTTGTTGGGGAACCGACGGGGGAATGGTCAACGTGAACGTCGAGCCTTTGCCATACTCGCTGTCAACCACCAAATCTCCGCCGAGCAACCGGGCAAGCTTGCGCGCAATCGGTAATCCCAAACCCGTCCCCTTGTACTTTCGGGTGCTGCTGTTATCCACTTGTTGAAACTCTTCGAAGACGAGATTGAAGTTCTTCTTCTCGATCCCAATGCCCGAGTCTTTTACTGCAAAGGAAACCATGCCATTGTTTTCCCGCACCTTGATGTTGATTTCACCTTTTTCGGTAAACTTTGCGGCATTGCTCAACAGGTTGACAATGATCTGTCGAATCTTAACGATGTCGGTCATCAGCGTCGGGAGATTAGGCTGGATGTCCTGCGTAAGCTGGAGTCCTTTTTGCCGGATGAGCTGCTCAACAATCATGGTGCAGCTTGAAACGACGGACGTAACGTCGTCGCTTTCAACACTCAACGACATTCTTCCGGATTCCAGTTTGGACAGATCAAGAATATCGTTGATGAGCTGGAGAAGGTGCTGGCCATTTTTCAACACTTTGCCCAGCGCCATCCGCTGATCCGGTGTCAATGGATCACCCGTCGGCCCCAACAGCACGGAGCTGAACCCAATGATGGAATTCAACGGTGTTCGCAGTTCGTGCGACATACTGGAAAGGAAGTCCGATTTCACACGATACGCCTTCTCCAGCTCGGCATTCTTTGAATTCAGCTCTTCGTTGCGTCGCGCAATTTCCAAAGACAGTTTTCGTGTCGCATCATCATTGATTGCATTGGTAATTCCGACACTGAGTTGCGGTACGGAATTATTGATAATCTCCTTTTCCAGATCCCCAAACTTCTTCACCGATCCCAGAATTAATACGCCAAGAATCCGGTCCTGAATGAGAATCGGGACGGCCATAACGTAGCTGGGAAGTATTTCCACAAGTCCGGTATCGATCGAGAAACCCGAATTGGCAGGAATTGAATCGAGCTCGAGAACCTTTTCTTCTGCGGCGCATTGTCCCGGAATTCCCTCGCCAATGGCAAATGTCTTTGCCGCTGCGCCGTTTTGTTTCAGTGCATATCCCTCAACCAGTTCCAGAACACTCTTGTCCTTGTCGAGAAGGTACAGAGCGCCAACGGATGCGTGTGTGTTTTCGCAGAGGATTTGCAGACTTTGCTTTTTGATTTCATCGAGGGATTTGAGAGAGTTCAGCGTTGTCACGAGCTCGGAATACGCCTTGAGGCGCGTGTAATTATTTCCAAGCTCCCGCGACATCGCATTGAAGTTGTCTGCAAGTTCCCCCAGCTCGTCCGAACGTCGCAGGTTGATAGGCTCAAACACACCCGCCATAATATTCTGGGTCCCCTGTTTGAGCATCCGGACGGGGCTCGTAATCGAGCGTGTCAGCACGAAACCGAGCGCTAGTGCAAACACCGCAAGCAGAACGTTGACAATGGTGACGAATTTGCGAAGCTCGCTGCTCTGGATGGCTGCTGTCGAGATATTTTGCGGAAGAGTAGAAATTCGCTGGACATACAAATTGTGTATCATCCGGCGTGCTGTGGAAATATAGTTAATCTGAGCTTCGGTCTGGACGGCAACCTGCACGGAGTCCTGGATCGCGTTCGAGTTCTCCGGTGTCCTGGGGACATCCCCGATGGCAATCAATTTGTCTCCAACGAACTGCACCCAGTTTTGCATCAAGGAATGGATCTGCCGAACATCCTGCACCGAAGAACTATCTTCGAAATCCTCCATCAACGGATTAAGGGCAAACTCAAACTCCTTCCATCCCGTCATGTAGTTTATTTTTGATTGCGGAGAAGAGGTAAGAGCATATTCGCTGGCCGCCGCAGGAATGTCGTTCAGATATTTGCGGACATTTTCAATGTCATTCAGCGATTTTGTGTCCGACCGGGCGAGAACGAAGTTCCGCTCGATTTGCGACAGGATGTTCAGTGTCAGCACCGTCATTGCCGTTAGAATGACGAGGAGCAACGCGAAATTCGCAAGTACTCTCCAATACAGTCTTGACTTGATCATAGCGCCCTCACAAACTCACTTGTTGTGGTGGAACAACTATCATGGACGTCTTTCCCGATCCCTCCAAGGCCTTCGCTACAGTTTAAGATACCGTTGAATAAGCCCGAGCAGCTCTTCGGGATCCATCGGCTTCGAATAATGTTCAGCACACCCTATCTCCTTCGTGCGGGCTCTGTCTTCGGGCTTTGCTTGAGCAGTGAAAGCAATGATGGGTATTTGTTTTGTTCTGTCGTCCGATTTCAAAATCGGAACGGCATGCCAGCCATCCATCACCGGCATTTGCATGTCCATCAGGATCAACTGCGGGGGCTTGGCGAACGCTTTGTCCAAAGCCTCCTGGCCGTTCTCTGCGATCTCGAGCTCGATGTCCAACCTACTGCGGGCTACGACAAAGACTACAAGGTCGCGATTATCTTCGTCGTCTTCAACGAGTAATACTGTTTTGCTCATGCGTCTTGTCCTTTGCGTTGCGACGCTGACGGAGCGATCGATCGTTCGTAGCCCCGTTCGGCCGTCAACTTATTGAAGAAATGTATTCTCTGAAGTGTTGTAGTTTTTCATTTATGTGGGATGTCAGATCCTCCCAGTCAACAGGTTTCTTCACGAAGCCTTCATTCGGTTTCAACTCCGATGATTGAAGTTGTCCCACGTCTCCCGGCTCCGCGAGAAAGATGAACGGCACAAAATTGAACTTGGAACTGGCCCGCACAACGTGGAGAAACCTCATGCCGCTCAGGCCTCCTTCTGGAAACTCGGAGTCGCACAGGATAACATTAGGATTTACTTTTTCGATTTTCTCGAGTGCAACTTCCGGAGTTTGCGAAGGTACGACTGCGAATCCGGATGACTTCAGCCGTGGCGTGAGGTCTTCCTTCGATCCGATGGTTCTTGAAACAAAGAGAACCGTCCCTTTGTATTGGTCGGCGACCAGGTCAAGCAGGAATTTCGATTCGTTTTCAAGATACTCGGAAACACTGACTTGGTACACCTTCCTGATCCATTCGAGCGTCGAGGAGGAATTCCTCAGGAGTTTCCGTTTTGAAATGACCTCCTTGACCGCACGGCTGTACATTTCAAGCTTCACTTCACGTTGAACAGATTGTTCCACTTCGGGAGGTATTGAAAGGGAGACTGCGATATCGTGCAATGAACGGCCCACATCTTCTTTTGGCGATCCATTTACCCACGCGACCTCCATAGAAGCGCGGAGTTGTTTCACGGCATTCTGAAGGTTTTTTGTGGTGATCTCTTCCCGGGCTTTCTTCTCCTGTTCCAGTGCCTGCGTCAATTCTTCGAGTTGACGCCGCATTTCCTCCGCTTTTTTCCTCTCTTCGGCAGCTCGTGCCTCCGCTTCTTTTCGCCGCTGTTCTTCAAGAGCCCGGGCCTCCACCTCTTGTTTCAGTTTTTCCTCTGCGAGACGGGCCTCTATAGACGATCGGGCTTCCAGTTCCTTCTTCCGTTGCTCCTCCGCCAACCTCAGTTCCATCGACGCCCGGACTTCAACCTCCTGCTGACGCCGCTCATGGAGGATGCGTTCTTCCATATCCTTTTTCATCCGCTCTTCGGCAAGTCGGGCTTCAACAGCAGCCCGAATTTCCGCTTCTTTTTTCATTCGTTCGTCAAGGTAGCGGGCTTCCATCTCCTTCTTAATCCGCTCTTCCTTGATACGTGCCTCGACAGCGACGCGAAGTTCATCTTCCTGCTTCCTTCTCTCCTCCACAAGGCGAGCCTCTGTCGCTGCCCACAAATCTGCATCCTGTTTCTTTCGCTCCTCGGCAACGCGAGATTCTATTTCTCTCCGGATTTGTTCTTCTGTGGGGTCGTGATGTGCGGGCTTGTGTCGTTTCTCCGCTTCAAGACGTTTATTCTCTTCTGCAGCAATTCTGGCCTCCAGCTCCTTTCGCTTTCGCTCTTCGGCTGCTACACGAGCTTCCAATTCCTTTCTGCGCTGCTCCTCCGCCGCAGCCCGGCTTTCAGCTTCTTTCCTCCGGCGTTCTTCGTCGGGAGGGTGGGCAGAAGGGGCCTTTGCACCCTCTGTTGCCGGCTGGCCCTTTGCGACTGCTTCCTGAACTTCTTCAAGAACAACCGGCCTCGCTGCTTTTGGATCAGACTTTTTCTTTTCCTGCTGTTCAAAGTAGACAATACGATCCTCAAAGGCGTAGATATAGGGATTGCTTGGATCCAATTCCTTGGCTTTTTGGAGCTGTTCACGACAGAGCTTGAAGTTCAACTCCTTGAGATGCTTGTCCGCAAGCAGGAGACACTGCCGGGCTGCTTCCTTCGAAGCAGGATTGAGTTGGACAGGATTCGGATTTTTTACCGCCATTGAGTGGAATTTCTAGAGATATCTTTGATTTTACACTTTACTGCAAAAGTATAATAAGAATTCAAAGAGAGAAATGCAACCAACCAAAAAGCGCCAATCCTGAACATATGTATGTGGTTTTCGATAAAGAAGTACTTCAGCCAAGCACCCTAAGTGTCGATTGTCAGAATTCCATCGGTCAGATTCGTGAAAAGAAATTTGGGAGATTGATTGTAGTCGATAGGCGAACATTCATCAAGGGGCGCTCGCACACGAACGCCCCTTCGCACAATGGACTGTGGAATACTGTACAATTCAGGTTCACCATGAGCTACTGTTCACGCAATTGTCTGTACTTCTCCTTGTACTTTGCATACAGTTGTTTGTGCTTGTCGCGCATATCGATCTTCCGGCCTTGAATGTATACCTGTTCCACGACAGTTTCTTGTGAAAGTGGATCCCCATTTGCTATTAGAAGCGTTGCGTCTTTCCCCACGTCAAGCGACCCTACTCGGTCTGCAATGCCGAGGATTTCCGCCGCTGAGAGTGTGACCGACCTCAGCGCTTCTTCCTTCGGAAGACCGTACGCAGAAGCAATTGCGGCGTTGTACTGAACGTTACGCGCGTTCGAAGCATCGCCGTCACCGGCAATACAAAATCGCACACCCTTCTCGTGCAGCATCCGAGGCCCCGCGAACACCACATCGTAAGGCTCCCAGCGTCGCATCGGCGCATCAAACATAGACATAAGGATCACTGGTATGTCCTTCGCTTTCAATTGATCCGCCACACGCCAAGCATCTCTTCCCCCTACGATAACAAGTTTCACTTTTTCCTGTTCGGCCCAGGCAATTGCCGCTTGAATCTGGCACAGTTCGTCCGCGTTGACCCATACCGGCATCTTTCCCTCCAAGACCGGAATCATTGCTTCCCACCGTGCATCGAAGTCGTGATAGGGCACCCCCTTTTGACTCTCTGATTGCTTCGCGACTAGGTAGGCACGTGCCTCGACAAACGCCTCGTGCAGATTGTCCAGAGCCTGATCCCGCTGTTTTTCCCATTCCTCTTTACTTCGACGGAAATATTGGTTTGGGACATAAACCAAACTGGGCCAGTTCATCACCAGGCCCAAGGGAGTCTGCAAAACCATTTGGTCCGCCGTCCATCCGTCCATCATGAGTGCAGCGGATGTTCCCGAGATAATCCCTCCGGAAGGTGCGGATACGGCAATTGTCACGCCGTTCGACCGGGCGACGGGAACAAGCTCGCTCTCCGGGTTGACAGCGACCTCCGCGCGCACGTTGGGGTTGATCGACCCCGTTTCGGTACGGTCGAGCGTGCCACGGACCGATCCAATCTCCGTTAATCCCATGTCTGTGCAGGCATCGATAATTCCGGGATAGATTTGCTTTCCGGCGACGTCGATCTTTTCGACATCTGGAGGCATCGTCACGGAGGTTCCGACGCCTGTGATCTTGCCATTGTCAAAGAGTATTATTCCTGATTCGATGACGGCGCCGCTTACCGTGTGGATCGTTCCACCAACGAGGGCAATGGGTTTCTTCTGCTTCGGAGCAGGGATTGGATCCGAAGCAAAGACCGGCATCGTCATGCCCAGCACCCCGATAACGAGGAGAAGCGTTGCTTTGTCAGTTCTCATGATTACCTCCAATCTCAACCTGTCCATCGATACAGGAGTTGTTTCCATACTCGTCCGGTCGCATGATGTGAAACGGTCCGCGCCTTTCAGAAGGTTGCTCATTCTTGCTTGCAAGAATTTTCTGAATCAGTGCCGCCCTCTCTTTTTGAATTTTCGCCTCCATCTCCTGATCCTCTTTCACATCAAAGAATTTTCGGCCATCGATCCACGTTTGCAGGCATTTTGAGTATGCGGACAGAGGGTCGCCGTTCCACACGACAAAATCGGCATCTTTTCCCACTTCAAGAGATCCTACCCATTTATCAATTCCGAGCGTAACGGCAGAATTGATCGTGACAAACTTCAGCGCCTCTTCTTCCGGTATGCCAAACCGCACTGCTTTGGAGGCCTCCCAATTCAACCTGCGTGCAAGATCATCGCTGTCCGAATTGTAAGAGACCACGATGCCTTCATCGTGCATCAAGGGACCGTTGCCAGGTATTGCATCCCACGCCTCCATCTTGTACGCCCACCAATCGCTGAACGTCGTGCCGGCGATTCCCCGCTTTGCCATTTCATCTGCGATCTTGTATCCCTCGAGCACGTGGTGAAAGGCAGCAATCTTCACACCGAATTGATCCATGAGATGCATGAGCATCATCATTTCATCCGATCGATAGGCGTGGCAATGGATCTGCCGTTTGCCTTTGATGATTTCGAGCACCGCCTCAAGCTGCAGATTTCTCCGTGGCGGTATCTTTGATTTGTCTTTTTCCCATTCCTGAGATGCCCGCTCATAGTCGAGCGCCGCATTGAACTCATCCTTGATGATCTGTTCGACGCCTTCTCGTGTTTGCGGATACCGCGTCGAGGGGTGACCGCCAAACATGAAGTTGCTCTGCTTCACGTTCTCGCCCAGAGCAAACTTGATTCCGGGAGGCGCCCCTTCCAAGAGCATTTCATCTGCGGACATACCCCACCGCCACTTCACAATCGCGTTTTGTCCTCCAATCGGGTTGGCAGAACCGTGGAGAACATTCGAGATCGTTGTGCCCCCCGCAAGTTCGCGGTAAATCCAGATATCATCCGGATCAAGGACATCCCGAATACGAACCTCCGCCGTAATCGCGTGCGACCCCTCGTTGACTCCTCCGGATATCGCTGTATGAGAATGTGCGTCGATAATCCCCGGCGTAATATCTTCCCCGCTGGCATCGACAACGAATGCTCCCTCCGGCACTCGCAGATTTTTTCCGATCTGACTGATTTTGCCTTTGAGAATAAGCATGTCAGCATTCTTGAGTTTTCCCTGTTTTCCTACCGTCCAGATTGTGGCATTCCTCACGACGAGGGCTGGGTATTGTTCGGGTACTTTCGTCCTACCAAATTCTCCCGGGGGAAAAGTATCTTGAAACAAAGCCGTTTCCTTTTTCGCGACTGTTGTTGTGTCGGATTGTGCCCTTGGCGGACTCCTCCGAAGAGCGGTCCACGTGAAAGAATTCCCATCCGGAAATTCACCGACCCCAACCATGTCGTTCGAACCAACCGTTCCGGAAAGCCGTATAGCCCCCTTCTGACCAATGGAATCCCCGCTGAAATCCAGAGCAATTCTCTCAGCGGCAAAGGAAGCTGAAAGTATTTTCAGGTTTTTCCCATTCCATTTGAGTGTTCCAGAGAGTTTTTCAAGCTCTCCCTTCAGGCTGAACGTGTCAAGAGAATCGGGTTCAGAAGAAACCTTGAAATCCCAGACGCCCCGCGGATCTGCGACAGGGAGTTTCTTGACATCATATTCCTTCCCATCAATCCAAACGGAGTTGATCTTGGTCTTCTCAGAAAAAAGATCACCGTCGGCAACAAAAAAGTCGGCTGCTTTTCCCTCCTCAAGCGATCCAAGTTGCTTCTCAAGACCCAGCCAATGAGCCGGGGTTGTCGTCAACGCAGCAAGGGCATCGTCCATCGCCAGCCCACGCTCAACCGCAGTGCGCACCTGATGGAGAAATGTTGCCGGATTCTTCAAAGTCGCGGAGGTCAGTACAATGGGGATTCCCGCCTTTTCCAGTCTACCCGGATTTTCCGGGGCAGCATCCCAGTGTTGCAGTTCTTCCAGGGAATAGTTCATTGCCTCCTCAGGAGATTCGACGGAAGGCGTCTCAGGGAAATTCAGCGTCACGATGACGGGAAGCTGCGTCGCTTTGATTTCATCCATTCTTCTGTACTCGAAACCGCTTCCCCGAACCCACATGCGCAGTGAAAACTCCTTGGCGATCTTTGCGCCGCGCAGAAAGTTGAGGTCATCTGCAACGTCAAGGACGACTGGCTGCTTTCCCTGTGCGGCATCCGCAAGCGCCGCAAGGGATTTGTTTTGTTCGGGCCTCTTCTGATCCGGATTGCTGGCAAACGATTCCTGCGCTCTCCTGTACCAATTGGCATCAAGCCACGTCTGGCGTATGAGGGCGATGACACCCATAAGAGAATTCGGATAGGTGCTCCCAAATCCTCCCGTGACTTCAAATGACACAGTCTGCGCAACATTGCGTTTCATGACCAACCTGGCTGCTTCTCCTTCTCCGAGGTTCACGAGGGAGCTCGTTCCGCGGAAAATGCCGACTTGCGGGGTGGCAAGCACGACCGTGAACCCCTGCGAACGGAGTTGCTCAGCCAGTTTCGGATCGGGGACGAATTCGCTCCCTGCCTCGAAATCTGCTTTGACCTTGGAATTCCAGTCCGCCGGCCCCTTTGACGGTTCGGCCGGAGGCGTTGGGGCGGAAAAATCGAAGTAGCCGCGGGAGCGTGGTGGTGCCGGTTTTGGGACACCAATATCACTCGACAGATCGATGAGGCCGGGATACACTGTCTCACCCTTGAGGTCGAATACTTGTGCATCGGCCGGGGGAACCACGTGTTCACCGACAGATTCAATGACGGCGTTACGCACAACGAGTGTACCATTCGCGATTATTTTGCCGGGCATCTGTACAATCCGGGCGTTGATAAATGCGTGGACGGTGGGCGTATTGTCCCGCAATCCAATCTGCGGGGAAGTCTGCGCAAGCGCCACGGACGCAAGCGCCACGCAGACGACGGACATCAGAAAGCTACGGTTGGCCATATGAGCTCCTGATAAGTGCTGGGCAGCGGTAGAATGATTGGCACGAGTTTCGTGCCTGGGAAGGTGAGAGTATAAACACACTCTGCGGAGTAAGAACGACTAAAGATAGCAAAAGTTCGACAAAATCTTGCAGATTCCTGAAGTCCGAACAAACTTGGCTGGGTCTTGAATTTTCCCATAAATTAACCTACTATCTGAGGCGTTTTGTCCAACCAATCGCACGACCCAACAGCATGACGACAACAGCCGGCTCATCACTTCTTCGCATCCTTATCGTTGATGATGAGGATTCTTACCGCATGGGCCTTGAAATGGCCCTGAAACTGTCCCATAAGTACCTCCCAAAGTCGTGCAACTCAGGTGCGAGCGCAATGGATGAGCTCAAGGCCGAAACATTCGACGTCATCATTCTCGATTACAACATGCCGGAAATGTCCGGTCTTGACCTTCTTCACTGGATGCAGAAGGAAAAGATTAACACACCGGTAATCATGCTGACGGCTGCAGGATCGGAAACTATCGCTGTCGAAGCCATGAGGCTCGGCGTCTACGATTATTTTCGCAAAGACCAAATTGACATCAATCGCCTGCCCATTGCTGTGATGAGCGTTCACGAACGGTATTTGTACCGCAGGGACCTACACCGGCGCGAAGAAGAGGAAAAAGTAACAAAAGGAACACAGAGGGATCTGGAATCTCTCCGGATGTTCGAGAGCACCGTCAACTCTCTCGGACAATTTGTGGAAAGCAGCCTGTCGGGCCTGCTCAAGAACCTTCAGCGACAGGAAGACGAGCTTCTCAAGGTCGTTCCGACGGACGCGAAAGGGAAATGCCGCGAAGTGTTTGTGGAGCTTCGAAAGGGAATTGAAGTGGTCTCCACAGGAATGAAGTCCATGCTGGACCTCACCTCACTTGTCACCAAGAAAATGGAAAGTATTCAAGGCTCACGCACAAACGATAATCCCCAACCGGCGACACCCAAATAGGGCTGTGCTTCACCGTCCGCAGTCCACACCGCTCTTGCGAGAATAGCACATGCTGTTCCAAATTCATCGGCTTGGCATCCTTCGAAAAATCCCCTCGGTGAAAACCAGCGTGACTTCAGGGTCGAGTACAGGCTTCCTCCCTTTTTGGCTGCGACGGCCGGCACTCAACAGCTTCACCGTTTTCTGCTGCCTCCTTCTCCTTGTCGTCGCATTGGACGGATGTCTCATCTATCAAACCGTGGAATACCAGGTCCAACTCAATCCCGACGGAAAGAGCGGGACCGTGACGGTCAAATGCAGCAACATCGAATCAAGTTCAGACGAGGCAAGCAAGCAGAATGACGATTTCCAGGAGCTGCTGAGCAAGTGGAAGAGCGACCAGTACCTGTTGGAACGAATGAACGAAGGGGTGTACGTCAAACGGAGAGATCTCGAGCTTCGTCACGGTATCCTTGTCTGGCAGGAAATCGGTATCTTCGCCGACGTGCAGAAAATGAAGGACGGTATTTCCTACGAAGACACGACGCGCATCTCACTGGGAAAAGACGAAACAGTGCTCTCGACAAATGGCACGGAACAGGTCAGCAAAGATAGCACTGTCGTCCTCTGGCCGCCGCACACACGCGATTTTCATATCAAGATCCGAAACCAGGACTTCAAGCCGTCTTCCCATTTCGTGGAGAAGTTCAAGCTCTTCACGAAAAAACGGAAGTAGTCGCTTCCCCACGCTGTCCCGCAACGAAAAACTTCTCCAGGGGAACCTCTCGGATTGAAACTCAAGCCTTGTCATCGCCCGGTTTGTGAACCCAGCCTTGACGGTTTTCATTCCTTCTTAAGGAATCCAAGGACGAGAGACAACCAACCGCCGAGAAACGCCAATCCCCCCAGCGGCGTTACTATTCCAATGCTCGTGATGCCCGATATTGCAAGCACGTAGAGACTTCCGGAAAAGAGCACAACTCCTGCGACGAAGAGCCACGCTGCGACCTCGAATCGCCTGTTCTGTCTGACGTCCAGAAACCAGGCAGCAACGATGAGCGCGAATGCGTGGTACATTTGATACCGCACCCCCGTTTCAAAGACGGAAAGCATTTCGGCAGAGATCTGCGCCTTCAGTGAATGCGCACCGAACGCACCCAATGCAATACCGGTTAACCCAAACAACGATCCAATGATGTAGAATATGCTCCTCTTATCCATTTGATTCACCCCGGCATTTATTGCGCCCGATGAACGAGCGTCGTAGATGCTTGCGCCGTCGGCAATAACAGAATCTGCGCAAGCTGGACGTGGGGAGGACGCGTCGCGCAAAAGAGTACTGCATCGGCGACATCATCCGGAGACAACGGCGTCATATTTTGATACGTCTGCTTTGCGCGCTGGGTGTCGCCATGAAATCTGACATTGCTGAACTCTGTTTCCACCAGACCGGGATCGACGGTGCAGACGCGGATCGGCGTATCGACGAGGTCCATCCGTAACCCCTTGGTGAGAGCATCGACGGCGAATTTCGAGGCACAGTAGACGTTGCCGCGAGGATATACTTCCTGTCCTGCAATGGAGCCGATGTTGATTACCGTTCCTTTCCTCCGCGCAACCATCCCAGGGACAATCGACCGGCTCACGTACAAGAGCCCCTTGACATTCGTATCGATCATTTCCTCCCAGTCTTCAATCGAGCCTTCGTGGAGCTTGTCCAAACCGCGGCTGAGACCTGCATTGTTGACCAGGATGTCGATCGACTGCCATTCCGCGGGTAGATCAGAGAGCTTTTTCGCAACGTCTTCACGCCGGCGCACATCGAGGTCGATGAGGAGCGTGTCCGTTTTGAAAAGCTCTTTCAGCTTTTTGCCCAGCGTTTTGGTCCTATCCATGCGACGGGCGATGAGAATTAATCTCGCACCTGCTTCGGCGAACTGGTTCGCACACGACATTCCAATGCCGCTGCTGGCACCGGTTATGAGAACGATATTGTGCTTGAGACTTGTCATAGTGGTTCACTTCCGGATTGAGTATTGAACGGAATCATGTTGTCATCGTTCGGGGATCGCCGGCATTCGCTCATGCCCTCCCTCGCAGGATCTTCCAACGATCGACCACTTCGTTGCCACGAACAACCTTGTATTCATCGAACTGTGCGACCGTCAGGCAGGAATGGTTTTCCAGAATGCGGATCTTTTCACCCGTTGGGAACCCGCCTTCAATCGCCGAGGGATTATTTGCAACCACCTTGCCGTGTTCCTGAGAAAGTGTCTTCAGGGTGACGCGCTCGTGCAATCGCTTCTTGCCGTAGTCTTCAAACACTGAACCCATCGACGGATTTTCGCCCGCTCTCGAGACTCCCGTATCTTTTGAGAGTGCAAGCGCCCCCGCATCGATAACGAAATGCGAGGCTCCCGGTTGGTGTGAGATAACGCTGGCAAGAACGGAAACGGCACAATCTTCAGGACCACACACACCAAGATCAACCATCGTTCGGTCGTAGAAACAGTAGTTCCCGGGCCGGACCTCGGTTACTCCGTCCAGGTTCTCGATGACCGACATCGACGGCGTTGATCCGATGCTCACAGACGGCACGCGGTAGCCATTTCGCCGCATTCGCTCGGCAAAGGCAACCATCACGTCACGTTCTTGATTGGCCACGTCCGTTATTTCCCTGCGGGAGGCTCCAAAGTACGCGTGGCCAGAGTGGGAGAGGATCCCATCGAAAATCAATGACTTTGAAGTGTTTAATGTACGGACGAGCTCCTCGGCCAGAGGGAGAGCAGGATCGACTCCTGCTCTATGATATCCACAGTCCACCTTCAGCCAGACGTGAACGGGAACACGATGAAGAACACAAGCTTCTTCAAGAGTCTGTATCGCTTCCTTGCTATCGATGACGATACGAAGAGTGATCCTGCCTGCAAGCTTTGCGACCGGGACGGCATAGACTGGGGGAAGCGGAAATGCCCACGTGATATCGGAAAAGCCCGCCTTCGCAAACTCTTCCGCCTCGTAGAATGTGGAAACGGTGATGCCGCGTGCACCGAGTTCCCTCTGCCTCTTTCCGATCTCAATGCACTTGTGCGTTTTGATGTGTGGCCGGAGCGATGAACCAAGCTGAGAGATCTTTTTTTGCATTCTGGAGAGGTTTCTTTCCAGGATCTCCGCGTCAACAAGAAGGGCAGGCGTGAGAAGTTCGTCGACGAACATGTGTTTTATGAATTCCGCCGTGCAGGCACGATGAGGTCAACCTGTACGAACGGCGTGGAGAAACCGACTACATTCCCTTTTCTGGAAGATAGAACTTTTTGTTTATATCTCCATTGGTCGTGCAAGCATTCACGTCAAATACAGAAGGTCTGTCTCGGAAGAGCCGTCCTGCTTCCGCTCACAAGGAACAAGTCGGTTCGATCAATACAGGCAAAACAGGGACAGCCACGGTATTACAAAGAGAAATCCGACCCGTCACGTTGAACCCCGGGACAGGTCGGATTCTTTGAAAGTCGGGGAATTCTTGTCGCCGAGTTTAGCTCGCCTAGGTTTTGTCCAGGATGCGTTTCCTCGTATAAGCAACAAGTCCGCCCGCATTGATGATCTCCTGACGGGCTTGAGGCAGCGGCACAATTGGAAACTTCTTGCCGGTTGTCTTGTTGAAGACCTCGCTCAGGCCGACTTCCAGATCATCTCCTTCGGAGGCCTCGATATCGGGACATACAACGGTGCGGAGTCCGAGATTGATACTGTTCTGCAGGAAAATTCTCGCGAAGTCTCTTGCGACGATTACAAGCTCGTGCCCCTTCAACGTGGACACCGCCTGTTCCCGTGATGAGCCGCAACCGAAGTTCTTTCCACCGACAACGATGCTGCCCTGTGGAACGAGTTTGTTCTTCAGTTGTGAATTGAACTCTTTATTGTCCGCGAACGCGTACTGTGGTGTTTCCGTCGGCAACACGGTCGCCATATACCGACCGGGGTAGATGACGTCGGTCGACACGTCGTTCCCTGTGACAAATACGGCTTTTGCCATGTTAGTTCGCTCCTTTCGCTGGATCAGTGATGACACCGGTGATCGCCGAAGCCGCCGCGACAGCTGGCGAGCAGAGAAACACTTCCGAATTGGGATTGCCCATGCGTCCCTTGAAATTCCTGTTCGTCGTCGAAAGCGCAATCTCTCCATCGCCGAGAGCGCCTTCGTGAACGCCGAGGCAGGGGCCGCATCCGGGATTCATCATCACTGCGCCCGCTTTCATGAGATCTCCGATAATGCCTTTGCCGAGCGCCTGTGAATAGATTCGCGCAGAGGCAGGGAAGACCAGCATTCTCGTCCCCTTTGCCACTTTCTTCCCTTTGAGTATTTTTGCAGCCATTTCCAGATCTTCCAGGCGTCCATTCGTGCACGACCCGATCACAACCTGATGAATCTTCGTCCCTTTCACTTGCTTCACCGTTTTCACGTTGTCGACGGTGTGTGGACACGCCACCTGCGGTTCGAGCTCCGATACATCAATATTGATAGTCTTTTCGTAGACAGCATCGTTGTCGGGTTGGACGGAAACAATTCTCCCTTTCACGCCGGCCTCTTCGTGCAGAAAACGCTTCGTTTCTTCATCTGCCGGGACTATTCCTGCCGTCGCTCCTGCTTCGACAGACATGTTGCAGATGACCAGCCTACCCGAAGTAGACATGGTGCGAATAACGGGACCATGAAATTCGAGGACCCTAAAATTCGCTCCCTGTGCGCTCACCTTGCCGATAAGATGGAGGATCAGATCCTTCGGTCCGACAAATTTCTTGAATTTCCCCGTGACATTCACTTTGATCGTCGGGGGCACCTCGATATTGAGCGCAACTCCCAAAGCCCACACACTCGCCATCTCGGTCGCGCCGATTCCGAACGAGAATGCGCCGAGCGCACCGTGCGTTGTGGTGTGAGAATCGGTCCCTACGACAACGAAGCCGGGACGCACATAGCCGTTTTCCGGAAGAATCTGGTGGCAAATGCCGCCGACGTCGCCGCGGATATCGTGAAACTTTGCGATCTTTTGTCCTGCGACGAACTCGCGGATCTTCTTCTGGTTTGAGGCGGTCTTCGGCGATTCCGCCGGAACACGGTGATCGAAGATGATGGCAACTTTCGAAGCATCCCAGATCTTCGGTACGAGTGGAGTCCCTTCGTAGATTTCCATGAACTGATTGATAACGAGCGCACCGTTTTCATGCGACATGGCAAGATCGACCTTCGGCTCGACAACGTCTCCTGCCTTCAGTGATTTCACCCCCGATGCCCGTGCAAGGATCTTCTCAACGATTGTCATTCCCATGTTCTTATCCTTTCCTAACAGGTGGCCTCAACCACCTCGATGGTGAAACTTCTTGTTTCTCTGAAACTCAAGAGAGCATCATACGATTCGTTCTTGTTTAAACTTTCCAATTTCAGCTTCTGAGTAACCAAGGTCTTTCAAAATACCGCACGTATGTTCTGAAAGTCTCGGCGGAGGCGATTCAACAACTCCCGGCGTTTTTTCAAACTTCGCAGTCAAGTTGAAGAGTTTCAGCTCCCCGATCCCTTCTGCCACCACGCTTTTCAATGCACCCCGATGTGTTACCTGCTCTTGGGAAAGAGCTTTTTCCAGGCACAGAATCGCTCCGGATGGAACGTCGTGCTTGTTCAGCACATCGACCCAGTACGTGGTATCCCGCTCTTTTAATTTCGCTTCGAGAAGTGCTGTGAGCATCTTCCTGTTCTTCTTGCGATTGTCACGCTCCTGGAATCGAGGGTCGGTTTTGAGTTCGGGGAGCCCGAGAACGTCCGCCACGGATTCCCATTGCTCCTGTTTGTTCGCAGCAATGTTGATATACCCATCCTTCGTCGCAAACGTACCGGAAGGAGCGGCGGTGAAGTTGTCGTTCCCCATCAACACAGGTTGTTGACCTCCGATCAGCAGATTTGCCGCTACCCATCCCATCAGCGGCATAATGGAATCCAGCAGCGCGATATCGATAAACTGCCCCTCCCCGGTCCGCTCCCGGTGATAGAGCGCGGCCATAATGGCAAACGCAGCGTTCAATCCACCCACGGTGTCACACACGGGAAAACCGGCGCGCAGCGGACTCAGCCTCTCGTCTCCGTTAATCGCCATCTCGCCGCTTAGACCCTGAATGATCTGGTCGTATGCAGGTTTCAATGCATCGGGACCCGTTTGACCAAACCCTGAAACCGCGCAGTAGATGAGCTTCTGATTGATCTCGCGGAGTGCCGTGTACGATAATCCAAGTCGTGCCATCACATCGGGGCGGAAATTCTCCACGACAACGTCTGCAGTTCTCACGAGCTTCTTGAAAATCTCTTTCCCCTGCGGGGATTTGAGATTGAGGGTGATCGATTTTTTGTTCGCGTTCTGCGCGAGGAAGCTCGTTCCCATCAACATCTGATTGTACTTTGGAACGCAGCCCAGCTTTCGCGCAAGATCCCCATCTGTCGGGTTTTCGATCTTGATGACTTCGGCGCCAAGAAGGGCGAGATGGAGCGTGGCAAATGGTCCCGAGAGGACATTCGTGAGGTCCAGGACGCGGATACCTTCGAGGATTTTCATATTCTTCGACTCCATCGTTGCTCAATCGTACGGCTCAGTCTGAAGCCACAATTCCCCCTGATTTGTACACCGTACCGGGCATCTCGCGGTCAAAGAAGCCGGCGAGGTCCTTCGCGAGTGCAATGAGTCTTGACACATGAATGTCCTTTCGCAAGCCCGAACGCTGAAGCGAGTGGACAAGATCCTCCGTGCAGACGTTGCCCGCCGCTACCTTGGTAAAGGGACATCCCCCGAGCCCTGCCACGGCAGATTCAAAGTATCGAACCCCCACGTGCATCGCAGCATAACAATTTGCCAATCCAAGTCCGTAGGTATTATGGAAATGGCACGTACACTCGACAGTCGGATCAAGCTTGAAGATCGCCTCGAACATCGTTGTCACCTGGTCCGGGTGCGCGTGTCCTGCGGTGTCCGCAAGACTGATATTCTTCAATCCGGCATTAAGGTATTTCTCAACCATGCTCAAGACGCGCTCCAGTGCAATCTGTCCTTCAAATCCACATCCGAACGCCGACTGAACTGAAACTTGAACTCGCTTTCCTGCGGCGATGGCTTGTTTCGCTGTTCCAATGATCCGTTCCGTCGCCTCAACGGTGGACATCCCGGTGTTCTTCTGACTGTGCGTCTCGCTCGCGGAAGCGCCCATGCAGTACATCTCAACGCCGCACGCTTCACCACGCTCGAGTCCCTTTTCATTCAGGACGAGTCCTGAGAGCGTCACGTTCTTTGGCCTGCGTTCGGGCGTTGTGAAATACTTGAACAGCGCATCGGTATCCGCCATCTGCGGGACCTTTTGGGGATGAACGAATGATCCGAGCTGGATAATATCCACCCCTGACTCGACAAGCGCTTCAGCCCAGCGAATTTTCTGTTCTGTTGGAACGACCTGCTTTTCCATCTGCAGCCCGTCCCGCAAACCGACTTCGTGTATGATGATGCGGTTCATTTTGCCCAGAGAGAATTCAGTGATTTGAGTTAATTCGCATGTTTTTGCGAAAACCGTTAAAACGGTTAGCGTCCTCGTCACTGAATAACGTCCCACGACTGAAGTCGGGGGTAACGGTGAATCGAATCAAACATGATAGTCGTTTCAACGACTTCAGAAAATGGCAGACCTGAGTTTCTTACAGCTTCCCTGTAATAGCTTGTGCTATTTCCAGGGTTGTGTTCTTCCCTCCCATATCGTACGTCCGCACTTTTCCTTCCTTGATCACTTCTGCGACGGCCTTCTCCAGCACACACGCTTTCTGCGTCTCTCCCAGCCAATCGAGCATCATCTTTACGGCAAGAATCGTGGCAATCGGATTGACCTTGTATTGTCCTGCATACTTTGGTGCCGAACCGTGCGTCGGCTCAAATACGGCGAGCTTTTCGCCGATGTTGCCGGAGCATCCAAACCCCAAACCGCCGACCATCTGTGCGCAGAGATCGGAAATGATATCCCCGTAAAGATTGGGAGCAACGAGGACATCGTAGTTGAATGGATTCTTCAGCAGCCACATTGTCATCGCGTCGATGTTCGCCTCGTCGCACTGAATTTCCGGAAAAGACTTTGCCACCTCTTTCGCGATCTCGAGGAACAGTCCATCCGTCGCACGGACAACGTTTGCTTTATGCACAATGGTGACTTTCTTCCTCTTGAACGTGCGGGCAAAATCGAAGGCGGCGCGAACAATCCGTTCCGATCCTTTTTTCGTGTTGATCTTGCACGACACGGCGTACTGGTCGAGTGATAGGGTGCTGAATGAACTGAACGGCTTTGAAATCTTCGTCAGTGTCTCCGCCAACGCGGGCGGGACCGGATTGAACTCGACCCCCGAATAAAGATCCTCTGTATTTTCTCTGAAGACGACGAGGTCGATCCCTTCTTTGTAGTTGAGTGGATTGCCGGGATACGCTTTGCACGGCCTGAGGCAATTGTACAGGTCGAACATCTGCCGCATGCGCACGATGGGAGAGCGGTACGTCGGTCCGAGTTTTTGCAGCTCCGGTGTGAGCTCCGCGTGAGCTGCTTTCGCCGGCTTTGACGTAATCGCGCCGAACATCGCAGCGTTGACATTCTTCAGCAGATCGATGGTTCGCTGTGGGAATGCATCCCCTTCTTTGCACCAGAATTCCCATCCAATGTCTCCGTGGATGTATTCGGCATCAAGCTTCACCTTGTCGAGGACAATCTTCGCTGCCTCGAGCACATCAATGCCGATGCCATCGCCCGGCAGCCACGCGATTCTATATTTTGCCATACATTTCCTCTGCGTTCAGTGTTGTTGAAGCGGGCGCAGCATCACTCCAGTAGTCCAAAAAATCGGAAACACACAATCGAACCAACTTCTCGCAGTTCGAGAGGAGGCAACGCCCGTGCCAGCGACTGATACCGTTGAATGTTTCTAACTTGCGAATGTACTTGGGCTTAAAGCGGGATTTGGAGGGGTTCTAATTGCGGGAAACCGTTATGCTTCTCAATCATGGAATTCCCACAGACGGGCTTTCTCAGGATTGAGAGGGGTGCTTTCCTGGCGCGAGCGATTGGGGTTGGGGGAAATATGGAGGAGGTCGCACGAGCAAGTTGTACGTTCGTTTAATCCATGAAACAACATAGAGCGCCTGCCCGTCGTCATGGTGAACGAAGCCGAACCATGAGCGGGGGGGCCCACCGCTACCGTGAGATCTCCCTTGGCAAACGTCACCCTGAGCGATCCTGAGCTACATCGAACGACGAAGGGTGCAACCGGGAAGTAAGTGGCCGGAGACCAAAAGATTCACTTAGGTGAGCCTTGTGTGAGTCGAATAACATTATCGTGTAACAAAAGCCGAACAATCATTCACAACCCGACGTTCATCGTAACCCATTCACTCCTCCCCACACCGCAACCAGGCCGATGAGAATCAGAAGCACTCCTGCGACACGGTTGACCATCTGCAATTTCTCCTCGGCCACAAATCCCCGGAACCGATGAATAACGTTCGCGAGGCCAACGAACCAGAGAAGCGACCCGAAGAACACTCCGGCCACGAGCGAGGAGAGTGACGTGTAGTCGTGAAAGAGTCTGGCGACCCCTATCGCGGACATGACTGCTCCGTAGCCGAACATCACAAGGGGGTTGGTGAGAGCGAGGACGAGCGTGGAGAAGTAGATCCCTGTCCCTTCCCACGCGTACTCCTTTCTGAGTGCAAGGGGGCGATGCGGCCGGAACATCACGGCGCCCATGAGCAGGAGCAGGACGCCGCCGAGGAGGCGAATTTCGTGCTGATAATTTGTTATGAAATCGGCGATGAACTTGATGCCGAAGGCAGCGATCGCGGAAAACACAAGGTCCGCGGATGCGCCGGCAAGTCCCGTAATATACCCCTGTTGTCTTCCCGTTGCCAATGTTCGCCGTATACAGAGAATGCCGATGGCACCGATAGGGACGGCCATGAGAAAGCCAATGAGTATTCCCTCAATGAGATGAATCAAGGACATGAAGTGCTTTCGTCTTTGATATGGTATGGATTTCGTCTTGCAGTATCAAGACCGCCGAAATCCGAGGTGATGTTGTTTTTTTATGGGGTCTCTCAAACGACGTAGCACGTTACGTGGTTACCATTAGACCTCTTTCTGCCGCAACAGTTTTCAATGGTTGCGGGCATGGCGTTCGGCGCCGCTTGGTTACTTTGATTGGTGCCAAAAGAAGTAACTGGCCGAGGGTCCCAGCCATCATTTTGCAGTTGTTGCTCCTGCTGTTCTTTCCATCCGATTGGCCCTGTGCGTGCGAGTTCGTTTTTGACTGGCACGACCTCTCCAATACAAAACCATCAAATAAAAAACGCCAGTATCACTGTGCAATAGGTAGGAAGGAAATTCTTGCTGCTCAGCAAGTACACAGACCCAATCACCATCGCATAAATCGTCGTATACAGTGCACCTTCGGGATGCGAAAGAAAATGCGCGCCCCCCCACGTCAGAAGCAACCCAATTCCTCCCCACGGGACCGACGACTTCTTCGACCAGAGTTCGCCTGCACGCTGGAACAACGCCGTCACCAGCACAACAAGCTCGGACTCGAAGAAGTAGTACACATACTGCGCAACCGTTACCGGGAGCGCAAACTCTCCATACTTCCTGATGAAGCCACGGTATTCACGCACGACTTCGGGAACACCCAGACCGCTCAAGCCCCTCTCGAACGCGGTTCCGACAACGAGGAGAATGACGACAACCCCGATCCATAGTGCTGTTTTCGAATTAACGTCGAACGTCAAGAGACCGGAAATTGTGCCTCTCCTTCGCGTCCAACGGATAGTAAAAGCAATCGCTGTACCCCACACCAGGATCGTGATCGCCCAATGGATGATGGCTGCATACCAATGGATACTCCAGACACCAAATTGAGACATGGTGCGGCCATCGACGTAGACATCGATGAACAGGACGAGGAATTCAGACCCCAACACAAAAAAGAGCCCGATGGCGATAAGAAAGAATTTCGACGCTTTGACTTCGGCGTTGGCCGGCATAACTCACCCTCTGAGAATAACCTTTCCTGGTTTATGGACTGGATGGATTAGAACCTATCTCAAAATCACTCTCGCGAAGGTGCAAAGACAACAAAGGAAGAATCCCTGGTTGGAATTGGCCTTCGCAGTGCGACAGAAGTGACTGGTCGAAGGCCACACGATCGAATCCGACACGTCAGTGTGAATGGTGCTTTTACTTCTGGTCTTTGCCAAGCAACTCGCCGTTTACGCAAAAGACCCCATCAAGACGGGCTTTGTGCTGCAGGATTTTTGATCACGATCTCCAATCGGAATTGCGCTTACGCGCTATCACATTCATTCGCGAACCGCCCCCCCTTATTTCATCTTCTTTACAAAACTCACGCCATTGTATTGTTCCATCTGGCAACCTGTAACCTTTCCCGATTCGTCTCGTTGAAAGTGAATCATCAGGTACTCACCGTTGATGTAAAAATCCTTGTCCGACTCCGCGGTGAAGGTGAGTTTCGTGTTGTCCGGACCGATCGCAACGAGCCGATCCACATCCCGTTCCACCGTGATACGCAACTGCGGATTGACCTGGTACTCGCCGACGTACTGATCCAGAATTTTCGGATCGACTTTCACAACAGGTTTGGCGTACACGAACTGAAGTCCCCGCGCAAACCCCTCCGCCTTCCCCCCCGAATGCCCAAACCCCTCCAGGACCTTCGTCTCGAGCTCAAAACCTTTGTAATCCTCCCCCTTCAGTTGATCCACAAACGCATCGAACGCGCGCACGTCTTCGTATCCACCGATGCCGATGAAGACTCTCGCCCGAAGTTCCTTCGTCCGCTCTGCATACTCCTTGTTGTAGGAAGAGACGGCATCCTTATCGAATCCAATCGCCGGACTGGTGAGGATATAACGGTTGAATGTCCCCGTCTCGTGAAACATCGCATACAGGGTAAACAGTCCGCCAAACGAGCTACCGACGAGCGTACGGTCGGTTTTGCTGACCCGGTATTTCGATTCGACAAATGGCATCAACTCCCGTTTGATGAAGGCAAGAAAGTCCGGAGCGTTCCCGTATTTGCCGGACTTGCCGGGGTCCGTAGGAGTGAGGTCGAACGCCCTTCGTTTGTCGTAGTCCGGATTCTCCCCACCCCACGTAATCCCCACGATCACGATTCCCGGTACAAAACCGTCGTAGTATTGCTGACCGTAGAGTGCCTGGATCAACGGAAAATCCCACTGGGCGTCGAGGAGGTAGAGAACGGGAAATGTCTTCGTCGTGTCCCCGTATCCGCGCGGCAAATTGATATAGAGGACATAGTCCTGATGGCAAATGGAGGAGCTCATGGTAAGCAATTGAGTTCCGGCAATTGAGACCTCCGGCGGAGTGGTTGACGTATTGTTATCTTGTGCATATCCGACAAACGAAAACCCCAGCAGCAACGAAGCGAAGAGAATGATTCTAAACTGGTTCTCAAATGTGGTTGCAGTGTTGTTTGAAGCGTTCATAGGTGCTTCCTTTCGAAGTAAAGAGAAGATTTGGTTGATTCTCCTTGAAATTATATCCGTGAGGATGACGTTCCGCACAAGCTCAGTTTCATATTCCCAAGTTATTCAATCCACACTGATGTCTCTTTCGTAATCCAAAGCCGACCGGTTTCCCTCTCCGCGCAATCTCTCTAGAACGATGTGGACCTTCTCCTCACTCGAATACTTCGTTCGTGTCCGTCGCTTGATACCACGGACAACACTCTCTGCATCTGATCCTGAGCCGTTGGTCATTTTCCTCTAGCACGAAGTATGATAAGAATGTACTCAAAACACCTCTTATTTTTTCAACCAAACTGTCCGGTAGGCTCTGAAACGTAATCATGAATCGCGCCGAAATCGACCACCACCCATTGCTCCTTCAGAATCCGATTCTGCCACTCCTGCACCAGATCCATTACCTTATCGATGATGTGCGAAATAGCGCTGGCTGACAACCCCAGACCGTAAATCTCCTCGATGTGCGCCTGAATATCCCGTGTGCTCATCCCTTTGGCATACAGCGACAGGATCTTGTTCTCAAACAACCCTGGCGTTCACTGGTAATTCTTCACCACCTGGGCTCGAAGCCCCCTTGTCGATCCCGGGGAATGTCCAACTCCACCGCTCCGTGTTGTGTCTGCACCGTCTTCTTGCCCGTCCCGTTGCGGCTATTACCCCGATGATCTCCCGCTGAAGAACACTTTCCATACTCCAAGTGCTCGCTTGCTTCCTCTTCCAGCATCGCTTCGATCGTCCGTTTCAACAACGTCTTGATCGCTCCATCCTTCCCAGGCAGATCCTCCACCGTCCTGCTCCTAGCCACATCCTCCTTCAGCTTCTCCAGTACCTCGCCTTTCAGTTCCATGGTGGTGTCCTTCTTCCCCAATATACTCATTTACGCAGAATCCTGGACATTCCCGATCACGTTGCGCAATGCAAAGCTCAACCAGCGGCAATAAAAAGAACAGGCCAACACGTTCGAAAGGATGCTGCCAAAGGCGTCCTTCGGACAATTGAACGTCCGTACGAATGCAATTCTTCAAACGTCGTGAGATCTCGAGCGAAGGGATGAAACCGAGAGGGTCAAAATAGTATCTACATCACCAAAGGTTTGTTGGTCTTGTTCTGCATAGCATCGAACGGACGTGGTGCTGGCGGATTCGGGCTTGGCAGACCGCTCGCCGTCCCGGGAAGGCTCGTTGAAAGTGATGATGTCTTCTTCTTGGTGAATTTGTCTCGTGATTTTCTGAGAGGATTCGCAAGCGAAGCGTTCCGTTTCCAATTGTCCAACCCACGCTTCATCTCGTGATACGGGACGCCCCCCTTCTGCGATTTCCTCGCATTGCTCTTCTGTGACATTACTGTTTATCTCCCTGCTATTCGCCGAACATACGGCGCGATCGATATTCCGAACGTTGACTTCACGACTAACACGATCTGTCGCGTGTACCACATGAATTCCGACCAACGCTTGATCGTCCACCAGCCGGGATTCGCCAGGCTATTGGAGGCCCGAACGTTCGGATATTCGCTTTCTACGACGTTGTTTCCAGCATTCATTTCTTTCTCCACATTCTGCCCGTGACCCAATTCGAGGTCTCCAAACGACGATTGACCGCCTCCCGCCTCTGAAATCAGGCATCAAGTCCGACTACGAGACCGTCTCCACTCTTCCTCGCCCTAACGAACGAAACAGTACCAGAGTGCCGCGAGCACATTCCCATAACCGTGTCCGATAATTGCGTTCTCCGCTTCCGAAATCGTCGCGACTTTCTGATTCTTGGCATCATAGATATTGGAGCCGTGAATCTGCATCATGAGACTTCCGTTGGAATCGAACAGATCGTCGCCGTGGATGCCGCCGATTCTCCTGTTGTCGGCGTCGTAAATGCTCTCACCTCGTGTGGTGGCAACTCTGTGGTTGTGTCCATTATAGAGTCCCGTTCCTTGCATTCTGTATTGAGTCATATTCTCACCTCGCATAAGATTTTGGATATAACTACTGCGCTAGAGCGCAGCCAACCTTGCAACGGCTTCGACCGCACTACTCTCGCGTTCCCATATCAACCTCTGCGCGCTCCGCTCCTTTGCAATCACCCGGGCGTATTGTGCGTACTTGACGTTTGTGGTTGCTACAGCTTTCTTGAGGAAAGGCAAGTGCAAAGCAACGACGTCGTCGAGCGGACAACGCATGATGAGAAAACTCCTGTCGACACGCGCAGCCTGCCAGAGGTCAGGATGCGCGACGTTGAGGAGTTTCCATTCGCCTTCGAAAATCGTTCCCCACGACTGGGGTGCCGATCCTTCCATTTCAAAATAGACGTCGTACACACGGTCCGATCCATCGACTCGACGCGTCTTGTCATTGTCGAGACGGACAATCCGCATTTCGACGGAGGATTCATTCTCGGTCTGTTGATTTGATTCCTTCACGGTAGAACTCCTTGTTGGCTAATTTGTTTTGATAGCACTGTCGCGTGCGGCGAGCACACCCTCGCGGGCCGAGGAAATGCACTCTGATTGATCTGACTTTTGGCCGGACGGGTGAACGGGAATCGGATTCATTTTTTGTTCCGCATCCGTGTTCTTTTTCGGTCCCTGGTTGAATAATGGGAGGGCCCACAGCCACGTTTCAAATCCCTTCTTCAATTCCTCGTGGACCGAATGTTCGACACGACGGCTTTCCGTATTCTTCACGTTTTTCACGATATATCTTCCCGCTTCGCTAACCCCAGGATTATTTCATATCTCCTTCTCAATTCATTCGCATACGCAAACGCTTGCTTCCCATCGATGAACCACTTCGAGGAAATGCGCTTCTTGAACCATAGCGTCTTTTTCCACCGGTTCACCATCCAGGAACCCGGCTCTGAGTCACGGTGCATAACTTCTACAAAGCAATTGCGTGCTCTCGATATTATAGTTTTGGTCGTTATCATCGTCTTTCGTGTTCTTCCCCGGCTTTCGGAACCTTGAACCATCGTCCTGTGTGTCCTCTAAGTTCTTTTCAAACGAGGAACAGAAACCCCGGTTTTCACGGGTCCCCTGAAACGAATGCCAAAGCTGAGGGTTACTTCTTCGTTTTCCCGAACCCCGCTACCCCCGCATTCGACGCCGCGTCGCTGACGTGCTCGGAACCCGTGAGTGCGTGCTTGTCCGCTCCGAGGCAGGAACGATGCAGTTGCCCCGGAATTCGGTCCTCGGTTCGTTGATCACAGTAATTCCTTTCGCTTTGACCTCGGTGAATTTGCTTTCCTCCAGGATCTGATTCATACAGTCTCCATTCGTCGCGTCTGCATTGCATCGCACTCATTTGGAAGCAGTACATACATGTCAATGGTTGATTGCCGCACCGTTGACCACTGAAGAAGCAGCGTAGGGATACGAAATCGAGGTAGGCTTACGACGTGCGCTGTTTGACGGGACGGCCCTCTGCGAGCCTAAGAAACTCTCGTCGCTCTGTTGTCGGCGAGTACAGAGAGCCAAACTTCGTGCTGTCAGTATAGACTCTTTCAAGGCCAATAGCAAGGCATTTAGTTTATTTATTGTTGTTCGCGCGACACGATGGCCACAACTCTTCGCGGGCAATGAACATGGAAGAACGGTGATCGACCGGGTCGCGCAGTACGGCTTGATGAGAAAAGGAAACTATTCTGAAAGGTTGAAGCTTACTTCGTTCGGACGGCACCGGATGGGGAGCCCGGGGAAACGTGCGGAAGGCGGACAAATGGCGAACGTGCTTTACCTTGCCGGGGTTCAGCACACTTGCCCCTTTCGAGTATCACGTTACAACTCGATGGACCATCAAATCGGAGATTGCTTCGAAATATACCACTTCGTTCAAGGCGTCCCAAAACGCCCACGTGCATGACGACATCAGCGGTCGGGCGGGTAGGTCGGGAAACCTTCCCGAGCACATTGGAATTGCAGTTGCCTGTTGACTTCGTTTACGATCTACCGTTCACATGTTTTTCGAAGACTCCATTTGGACGGTCTCAGAATGCGCCTATCGTCGTTTCGCAGATGGAAATGGCAGTGCTCTCAAACACGCGCCTTCGTATGGGCACGTCACGACGTGCCACTTGAGAGCCGATTGCCGTCTCGCACAGCTGCCATCGTTGTGCACCGCATCATTGATCTGGCGAGCGTTGCTGCTCTTTGTATGGTGGGACTCTGTGCCGTCACTCGGACTGTCGGTTCAGAAAACCGACACACACGGCTTGGTTGAAAGTACCATGTTACATAAGACCCCCTCCTGCCTTCCCCTCATCTTCAAAGCCGAGTGAAGGGGAGTGGAGTATTGCCTGGAAGGTAATTGAAACGGCAATGCTTCGAATTGCGCGCCTTCATAGGGACGTATCACGACACGCCCAAGACGGGTCAATTGGCTTTTTTCATTAATGCCCTCAATCGGAACGTTCAGCTTCTTCGTTCCCACTTGGAACCTTTGGGATCAGAATGACACTTCCTCTTTCGGATTTTCCACCTGAAACTGCAAAATTATTCCTTCGCAACTCCTCGAACCTGCGAAATATCACTCGATTCAGGCTGCCCGAATTGTTGAACCGCAATCAATCGTTGGATGCTCCCTTAAAATTCCGTATCTTGTCTTAGACATTCAGTGCACCAGGAATTCCGGAGGATTCGATATCCTCGTCTACGGTCCCTTGGCTTGTCAAGAGGGGGGAGGTTTTCCTGCAATCAAGGAGGAGCGGCATGGCTCATACTATCAAACGAATCGTACTGACACCCGATGAAGCAGCGCAAAAGGCTCTGATCGTTGAGCAATTGCGAGAAAACCCCCACGGTCCTTGGGTGAATGGCAAGAAAATCAGCCTGCCAAAAGCAAAGGGGACATCGTCCAGCGACAAGAAGAAGGAATAGGGGGGCATAGGAGCGCATCAATGCACCTCCCGATTTCGATGGATCGGGCGGGCTTTTTTCCTTTCAACAAAAGTCGTCTCGTGGATTAAATCACTTTGTCGGTCGGACACTTGTCCGCTACACTTCATCATGTGGCGGTGGCTGTCCGATTTGCACATCCCTCGTCGGTTCAAAGATCCGACACACATTGCTTCGGGAAAAAACCGCGTAAGGCCCCCCCGGGAAACGTCACTACTGATCCGAGCGAAGTACAGTGAAGAATCTGACCAACAAGGATCAGATTCTCCGTCCTGATGAAGAAACATGGGGACTCAGAATGACATTTCCTTTTGTTGCCACGCCTCATTAGCCGTCGACGCTTCGAAATGCGCGCTCTCCTAGAGACGTGTCGCGTGCATTTCCAGCAGAGGGCGGCGCCATTTCGCACCGACACCATCCAGCCGGAGCATTCAGATTCTTCGCTCGGAATGACGCTTCGGTCCGTTCTTGAGTTGGCTTATAACGAGGAGAGCAAGAATCAATCGTGCTTCAAATGCCGCATTCTGAAGCGATGGTGAGGACGTTCTTCCAAGGGGAGTTCATCTTTTCTCAATACACTGATCGATCCGTCGATTTCCAGCACGGCAAGACCTACTTCTTCCGTTCTTGGAACGCCGTGCTCGCGCAACGCCTGGAGAAGCTCGTCGGCGGTGATGTGCTCGCTTGCGAGGTTCTTCATCACCAGCTGACCGTCGCGAACGAGGATCGTCGGCGTTCCCTCCACAATCCTGCGAACTCTCCTGTTGCGGAATACAAGATGGGACATCAAGAAATTCAACACAAGGAGTGTTCCCGCCGCGATGAGTCCGCCCGTGACGGAATTGTCCGGTCCCGTCATCGCATTCTGAACGGCATTGGCAATCAGGATCAAAAGGACGAGGTCGAAGGGTGTCATCTGACCCACTTCACGCTTTCCCGTGAGCCGTAGACCGATCAACACAGCGAAGTAAATGATCGCTGTTCGGACGATGATCTGAAGAAGTGTATAATCAAACACCCACATAAGCGTTCAGTTTCCGGACTGCATCATGTACGAGGTTAAGGGCACAGGTTTTTCCCTCGCCCCGCAATCGCTATTGGTACAATCCAAATTTCGCGACGAGTATAGGTCCGAACTCGGATTCCACTGTTCGCGTGCCTATCAGTTTGAGCGAGCTGCTATTGGAAAACCAGATTCGTGTCCTCAGGTCCTTATCTTCCCTGGCGTGTGCGGCACCTTCCACATCTTCATACGAATCCTTGCTCCTCAGTCTTTCGGAGGCTGGGAGATTGCCCGTCAAGATCATGGGCTGGTTTGATTGGGCAATGCTTTTGCTTGCAATGATTTTGAGACAGGCTGACTGGTCTTCCTCGGGAGCCTTTGGCGGCAACATCGTGCTTACGACGACGATATCCTTGACGCCGCCGTCTACCGACGATTGAAGCGCCGCCTCAAAATTCGCGGACTTGACTCCGTCGAAGGAATCGTTGTGGTTGTTGCGTTGGGGAAACAGACTGAATATACCGTTGCCGTCCTGACGACCCGAGCTGTTGTACATTTCGCCGAAGGTGTATCGCATATCCGTACGCGACACGAGCTCTTTCACAAAATCGACCCGGCTCTCGAGACCGGGATACCGCGTGATGCCCTGGACAGAAAGGATATCGATCTTCTCCTTCTTCAGGAGTTTCGCGAACCTGTCTATGTCCTTCCTCTCGTATCGTTTGTTGAAGTCCGACAAATTCAAACTCGCAACCTCCAGTGTAAGATCCGGCGGTTTGGGGCCGGTTGCGGCTGAATTGTTGGTCGTAGGCGCAGAACAACCGGCGAGAATCAGCATCGAGAGCAACGTCGTCTGCAGCAAGCGTCTCCTGTCCATCCAAATCCTTTCAGTGTTGATCGTGTTCGGAATAATACTCTTTTGTCGGATAAAATTCACCCGAAAATAATCGGGGCTGTATCCTTGATTGTGCGGTCGGGACTTTCGTCCTCACAGAAATCGGGGTCGTGCGTCGACTTCCTTGCGGCGTTGCAGCCACGAGGACATCGTTACGCAGACCTTTCGACGGATTCAACGCGATTCGAAAAAACCTTTCAACGGATCGATGACGTGCTCTGTCCACCCTCCGTGATGCTCTTTTCTCGCCTGTTCGTCGGGAAGACCGGAGTGCTTGAGCACGATCTTCGTTCCGGACTTCGTTGGGAAGAACAAAAAACGAACGATAGAGGGTTCCACATCCTTCTCCCACTCGTCAGGATGCCACGTGCAGGACAATGTCTTCCCCTTTTGGTATGCGAGCACCTTCCCCTTGACCCATCCGTCAAACAGCTCGAACTTGCCGCCGATTTTTGCTTCCACCTTGCCACGTTGTCCGGACCACTGCAAGATTCTCCTGGGGTCGGTGAGTGCCTTGAAGACATCCGCCGGCTTGGCGTTCAGCGTGACATGCATCGTGATAGTATGCGGTTTGGACATATGATCCCTTTCTTTGGGAAACTTCTAGTGTGAATCTACTGAAATGGCCAATCCTCGGGGCGGTTGACGATTTGAATTTCGACGGTGTCGTACGTCCTACAGGACCTCTTCCGGCGTAGTTGCACCACGTTGCGTTGGGGGTCCCTGGAGTTTTTTCAGGATGGACGCAATGAGATGTTGTTGTTTAACCCAGGAGACGCCCGCAACAGACAAGCCGATCAACGAAAGACCTACGAGGAAGCCGGGCAAGGTCACCCAAAAGACATAATGATCGTCCAAATGGCCGAGTGTCAGAACAATGGTGACGACAATGACGAGCCCGCCGGCAACGAGCAACATCATGAAAAGCCATCCGAGTCGCATTCTTTTCCCGTCGCGCTTCATGAGCGTGCTGACAAACTCTGCTTCGCGTTCGTTGAGCATCGTTGTCATCGCCGCGTTAGTTTGGAACCGCACAACGGATCATTCTGGAAACATCTGCAACGAACTAACTCCACCTTCCCGGTATCGTTATTCCGCAGTTGCCGCATCGACCGTTCTTCAGTTTGTTGCTCAAGACTCGAAAACCGTGGCGTTCTACGAGTGTCGTTCCACACGAGGGGCAGGTCGTGTTTTCTGTCTCTCCGACTTCGCCTGGTCGATTCCCTGCATACACGTAGTGCAATCCTTCGCCCAATCCGATAGTTCGCGCACGCAGAAGAGTCCGAACGGAGGTGTTGTCAGGATCGGTCATTTTATAATCCTGGTGAAAGGCGGTAACGTGCCACGGAATATCGTGCGAGACGGATGCAATAAACTTTGCGATGTCCATCAGCTCTTCATTCGAGTCGTTGAACCCCGGAATAACGAGCGTCACAATTTCAAGCCACATCCCACGTGCGTACACGCTCTTGATGGTATCCAGGACATTGTTGAGGGAGCCTCCGAGTTTCGAGTACTCTTTTTGGCTGAACCCTTTGAGGTCGATCTTGTACAGGTCCACCCAGGGCTGAATGTAATCCAACACCTCGGGGGTGCCATTTCCATTGGAAACATACGAGGTAACCAAACCAACACGCTTTGCAAACTTGAAAATTTCGACCGCCCATTCGCTGGTGATCAATGGTTCGTTGTAGGTACTCGTCAGGATTCTTGCCTTATGTCTGAGAGCAAGATCCACCAATTCCTCCGAGGTGACGGGCTCCATCGAGGAAACTGCTTCAGGATCACGCAAGGCTTGCGACGTGACCCAATTCTGACAGTACGGGCAGTGATAGTCACACCCGAGCATGCCAAAACTTAGCGCCTTGGAGCCGGGATACGCGTGGAAGAATGGCTTCTTCTCCACTGGGTCAAGTTGAATGCCTGCCGCGTAGCCATGGGGAACATACAATTTGCCGCCACGATTGAACCGGACTCGACAAATGCCATCTTTGCCGGGGGGGATTTTGCAGCGGTGGCCGCACGAATAGCACCGGACCCATCCGTTGGGCATCGGCTCGTAAAGAGCACCTTCCCTCGTCTGGGCGCCAAGCGCCTCTTTTAGTGTCTGCTGTTCAATCATGGCCCGCGTTTGTACACAAGGTACGCCGATTGCAAAATGATGTCAAGGAGCGACTTGTTTTCTCCTTGCAACACGCCGAATCCTTAGCTGGAAGTTCGTCCAATGAGACCCTTCAACACCCTCATATTCTCGACGTCCTCTTTCATATCCGGACCCTTTTCTGTTTCGAGTATCTTTGGAACACTGGCAAATCGCTTGTCGTTCATCAACATCCTGAATCCCGTCAAGCCGATTTCCCCTTTACCGATGTGCTCGTGGCGATCAACGCGCGATCCACATTCCCGCTTCGAATCGTTTACGTGAAATGCAACGAGACGATCGAGACCGATTACATCGTCGAACTCTTTGAAAGTCTGTTCATATCCGCTCTCCGTCGCAATATTATATCCCGCCGCAAAGATGTGACACGTGTCGACGCACACGGCCATGCGCTCCCTGTCGTCAACGAGATTGATGATACTCCTGATGTGGTCAAACCGGTAGCCGATGGCGGTTCCCTGTCCCGCCGTCGTTTCGACGACGCTCTTGACCGCAAATCCCCTGGTCTGTTCGTGAATGATATTCAGCGACTCGGCAATCATTTCGATCCCGTCGCGCTCTCCCTGGCCGACGTGAGCACCGGGATGAAAATTCAAATACGGGACGGCGAGCAGCTCGCACCGTTCAAGCTCATCCTTGAGCGCTGCGCGCGACTTGCGAAGAATCGTCCTATTCTTCGCACAAAGGTTGATCAGGTACGTGTCGTGCACGACGACGGGCCCCATGCTTGATTTCGAAAGAAGGTCTTTGTAGGTTGAAACATCTGTTTCCGACAGCGGTTTTCCCCGCCACTGATTATTGTTCTTCACGAACATTTGTATCGTCGTGCAGCCGATGCGGTTCCCCCGTTCCAACGCCGTATGGACACCACCAGCAATAGACATATGAGCGCCAAGAAGAACCTTTGAAGTGGCCCGCAGTTTCATCTTCGTGCGTCGTGAAAGAAAGATTGTGGTTAATGGAATATAGCCGAATGATCGTTCTTTTGGGAGAAGTTTTTTGTTGTCGGTTTCCTGGAAGAAACGGAACTCCCGGCGGGCGATTGAGCGTTAGAAGAATGGAAGTAAAGCGATCACAACAACGGCGATTTCGAAAACGAGGCCGTTCCTTCTTCCACACGACCAGCGAAGAATTTCCCACTCCACGGCTCCGGGCGTTCCAGGCTGAATCAAGCGGTTGCTCAGTCCGATTCATACTAGCATGAAAAAAGAAAAACTCATCATCATTTTTACGGTCCTTGTCGATGTCATCGGGTTCGGCATCGTTATCCCCATTCTTCCATTCTATGCGACAGCGATGGGTGCTTCTCCGGCCGTTGTCACGTTCCTGTTTGCATCCTACTCCTTGTTTGCGTTTTTCAGTTCCCCATTGCTCGGTGCCGTCTCCGACAAAATCGGCAGACGGCCCGTACTCATCCTCAGCATCAGCAGCACGGCGATCGGCTGGTTTGTCTTTGCCGGAGCACCTTCAATTCTCTTCCTGTTCCTCGGACGGTTCATCGACGGAGCGGCCGCTGGCAATTTTTCCATTGCCCAGAGCTACCTCGTTGACATTTCTGAGAGCGAAGAAGAGCGCACGGTGAACCTGGGGCTTATCGGCGCCATGTTCGGGATCGGATTTATGCTCGGCCCGATCATCGGAGGTGTACTCGCGAAAATATCGCACGCCACGCCATTCTGGTTCGCCGGTGGATTGGCGACGCTGAACGCCATCATGGCGTTTTTCTTTCTCCCCGAAACTCACAAGGCCCGAAACGTCGAACGAAAACTCAGCCTCAATCCTCTTCTTCCGCTTCAGCGTGCGGCACGCGACGTGGAACTCCGCCCATTGTACGTCACCTGGATCATGTTCGGACTCGCCAATATCACATCGCAAACGGTTTTTTCCTTGTTTGTGAGCAAGGAATTTGGATTCGACGCTTTTGTCACGGGACTCACGTTCACCGGCATGGGAGTCATTGTCGCCATCAACCAGGGACTCTTGTTGAAGCGGTTTTGGCTCAAGAAGTTCACAGAATCCACGCTTCAACGAATAATGCTGTGGGTCCTTATCATCGGCCTCGGCCTCTTCGTCACCAAATCACTCCTCCTGTTCCTTATCGCAACGTTGTTCATCGGCACGGGGCAGTCGGTCTTCCGGGTGGTCCTCACCAGCCAGGTAGCAGGGGCCGCAGACCCGCAAGCGAAAGGTGAAAAGCTGGGTATGATGTCGTCGCTGATGTCGATGTGCATGGTCATTGGGCCTACCATCTCCGGTCCGCTGTTTGAAATCAACGATGCTTTTCCGTACTATCTAGCAGCGTTGTACCTAGCCCTCGGACTCTACACGACACTTCGGCATGAAAGGATCGAAGTTCGCGTTGCCGAAGGATCGCCTTCCGATTTATCGATCTAGGAGTCGCTTTGACTCTCCAATCAACCAACGCAGTACAATAAGCGCCACCATTCTGCGCCGGAGGAGGGATACGCCTGCCTTCGGGAAAGGAGGTCGTATGATTGTTCTGTGGTTACTCACCGGAATTGCAGCTGTGAGCGTTGCATACTTTCTGCCCGGAAACTCGCCCGAGTTGTGGCCGGGCCTCAATGCAGCAGCAATTCCTCTCATTCTTTATCTCCTAGCACTGTTCTTCTACACGCTTCGCAACCCCATAACGCGAAAAGCCAGGATCATCGCTTGGGCCGCAATTCTGCTCGTGGGGGCCGCCGATGCCTGGTCGTGGGTGGGGATGGACGAAGAAACGCACTGGCAACACGATCAGCTGATCAGGATCCGAGAGGTCATTGTACGAGGCATCATGCAATCGCAAATCCCGGACGCATTGCTGAAGACACTCGAGACGTACTATCAGCAGGGACCGCAGAAAAAAGAGACGCTCCTCCAGGTATTCCAGCGATTGAACCAGCATGTGACCGTCGGGACCAACTTGCACAAACCGGACTTCGCCGGTGACAGCCTGGCGTACATCGTTCGGTCGCTCTCCGATAACCAGATTGTTGTTCTGGGGCTCCATACCTACTGCACCGGCAAGCGGGCCGATTTCAAGAACTACAACGGGCTGACCGGTATGGTCCAGGTGAAGTGCACACTGACCGAGAAAGGACTGACCTATGAATCAGAAAACTGAAGTACCCAGGGCTGACTCCCCAGCCCAAACGTCTGAATTCAGTCCCGACGCCGTTCGCATCCTCGTTGCACTCACCGTGTCCACGCTCATTCTCGTCTTTGTTTTCGAGCGTAACGTGTTCAACTTGAACCTGTACGGGCGATACTTGCATAGTTTCATTTTCCCCTGGGTTCTCGCAGGCGGACAGACTATTGGAAACGGACTCCATGAATTCTCGGGAGAAACGCCGGCTGTGCTCTCACTCGCTGAGCGGCTGGAAGCGCTGTTAAGTCTCATGATCGGATTCGTCATTGGTCCCACGCTGTTCTTTTTTGGATGGCAACACAAACGAAAAGAAAGGGCCAGCGGGTCTGCCGATTCCGTCCTTAAAGGGTCGGGGGTGATTTTCACGATCGGCGCTATCTTGACATTCTTGATTGCTCTTCCAAGCGTTCCCGCCGCACTTATGCGGGCAAATGCCGAACATCAGCTTCGCAACGCTCAGGCAATTCAGTCCAACAAGGATGCAATCATCAACGAGTTCGATGTACTTGCGAATTCCGCTTTCCAGTTCCGGATCCTTCCGCACGAACTTGGCGGTGGAAGCGGCTCCTTCGTGGGCTATGTCATTCCCCACGGAATGAGCGACACCGAGGAAGCAAGTTACATTGCGATGGTGAGCGCCGACACGATTGCGTTTCAGGCGCGGTCTGCAAAATATCCTTCAGCGACTGCTCGCTGTGTTCTCAACAAAGAAGGGAACTTTGTGCCCACTGAATGGCGCTACAACGGTGATTTTGAGTGAGCAACGGCGCGTAACGAAAGGAGTTTGATTATGAACTTGTTCAAGAAAATCGACTGGCGATGGGTGGGAATCGGTTACTGTTTTTTCGTCGTGTTCCACCTTCTGCCGACCTATTTCATGATTGACATGGATCCAATGGAGCAGGGGTTCTGGCTTTTCGTCGGGCTCGCAGTAATTGGATTTTATATCGGATATCGCTCCCGCGGCATCACGATCGTTGAGCCGGCAATCTCAGCCTTTTTGTATGACCTCACGCTTCTCCTGGAATTCAAGGATCTCTGGGGAAGGACATTGTCCCATTCCTGGGGGATCCTTTACGTGTGGGGTCTTTCGACACTCATCATTACGGTGTTCTGCGCGTGGATGGGAGAGGTGTTTCAGGCCAGAAAAGAGGCGAAGCTCGCAGCCAAACCATGAGCACGCCTATATGCAAAAAGTCCGGCAACCGATATGCGGTTGCCGGACTTTACGGAGTTTGTCGTGCAGGGGGATTCACGCTGACCGGACTGCACGTCGGTGAATTCGGGCCGTCGTTCGAGCTTCGGCGGTTACTTATCTTTGATCTGGTCTAACAGCTCTTTCGCTTCTTTCCGGAATTGATCATCATCCTCGTCTTCCTTTGAAAGCGTGGGGATGATGTTCAACTGCTCTCGTGCTTTCCCGTACTCATCATTTTCGACATATGCGTGTGCTGCATCCAGCCGATACATAATGAATCCCGGCCGGAGAGAAATCGCTTTTTCATAATTCTTGATTGCGTCGTCAATATTTCCCCATCCGAGGCCGAGAGGCCAGCGCACAATCTTCGGTTTTTCCACCAGCTTGGCGTGCGCACGACCGAGGACATAGTACGCGGCGGCGTTCGACGGATCGAGCTCGATTGCCTTCAGACAATCATCGCGCGTTGCATTCACAAGACCACCGACACTAAAGACTCCCTTGAACAACGCCACGCGTCCCGTGGCAATAGCCCTACGGCAGTATGCCATGGAATTCCTGGGATTCGCCGTCACAGCCTTGTTGGCGTAGTCCAACGCTTTCTGATATGTTTCAAGCTGCTTATCTTTTTCCTCGTCGGTGTTTGCGGGCAAATGCTCGCCAATATCAACATAGGCGCGGCTGATTCTCCAGAGTATCTCGTCGTTGTTGGGCGAAAGCGAATCCGCCTCCAGGTACTTTTGCAGTGCCCGTTGATTGTCAAATTGCTTTTCGGAAAAATCATTTCCCTCAGCTATGAGCTGTGCAACCTTGTCAGGTTGCTGCGCACCTCCGGCCATCCCCCGGTGCGTGGCCAGCCCCAGAACAAGACCGATCAACAACATGCGTGTGCAAGAGATTTTCACGGCAAGAACCTCCTTCTTTGTGAAACAGGTGGGGGAGCTTATGGGATTTGCCGATGACGGAGAACTGTGAATGAATCGCTATGAGTTGCGGGCCTGAAGTTTCTTAATCTCATCCCGAAGTTGTGCAGCTTTTTCGTAGTCTTCCTTTTTGATGGCTTCGTCGAGTTGTTCCTGAAGCTGATCAAGTTTGGTGACTTTCGGTTTCGTTTTCGGCTTCTCATCGCTTGTGGCAGCCGAGGGAGACAACGTCGCTTTTTCTTCTTCCTCGTTCTGCGGCACAAATGAGGCTTCCTGCATTACCTCATCCGAAACATAAATCGGAACGCCGTACCGTACTGCCAGAGCGATCGCATCGCTGGGTCGCGAGTCGACTTCCTGGCTGTCGATGGTGAGCTTGGCGTAAAACGTCCCTTCCCGGAGCTCGTTGATGATAACGTCGTTCAGTCCTCCGCCCAGGGTGTCGATAACGGATTTCAAAAGGTCGTGCGTCAGCGGCCGGGGCGGCTTAATGCCTTCCATTTCAAGCGCGATGGATTGCGCCTCGAACGCACCGATGATGATCGGCAGGCGGCGGGGACCACTGACTTCCTTCAAGATGAGTGCATAGGCACCACCGCTTGTCTGGCTCGTCGACAGTCCCAGTATATCAACTTGAATCTTTTCCACTGACTATTGCCTCGTGAACGATGCGCGGGCTTATTTGCCGAGCAGTTTCTTTACTTCCGCCGTCAACGCTGGAACGACTTCGAACGCATCTCCGACAATTCCGTACGAAGCCACCTGGAAAATCGGCGCATCCTTGTCCTTATTAATGGCTACAATATACTTTGAAGAAGACATTCCCGCAAGGTGTTGAATCGCCCCGGAGACCGCAACAGCAACATAGAGCGATGGTGAAACCGTTTTGCCGGTCTGGCCAACCTGTTCGTCGTGCGGACGCCACCCTGCGTCGACCACTGCACGGGATGCACCAACGGCTCCGCCAAATGCCGCAGCCAGGTCTTCGATCATCTTGAAATTCTCCGGGCCTTTCAGTCCTCTTCCTCCGGTGACGATAATGTCCGCCTCAGCTACGTCAATTTTCCCTGAAGACTGTGTGACTTCCTTCACAGAGGAAACAAAGTCACCGTCCGAAAGAGCAATCTCGGACTTCTCCACGGGAGCAATCGATCCATTCGAAGTGCCGGAAGAAAAGACATTCGGACGGAGTGTGAATATTTTCGTGGGAGATGTCACCTTGACTTCTGTGGAGACCTTTCCGGCATACACCGGTCTGACGGCGAGTACGTCTCCGTTCGACACCCTGATCTCTATGCAATCGGCTGCGATGCCCGCATCGAGTTTCACCGCAACGCGCGGTGCGCAATCCTTCCCCATCGCCGTCGCGGCAAACACGACGATTGCGGCTTGTTCTTTCTTAGCAACTTCCGCGATGGCTTTAGCATAGGCGGTCGTGGAGTAGAGCTTCAACTTTGGATGGTCGACGACAATGATGCGATGAGCGCCGTACCCTCCGAGAGTACCCGCTACACCGTGTGTATTCTCTCCGATGACAAGGGCAACCACTTCTGCGGACATTTGATCGGCGATTGCTCGTGCCGCCTTTGTAACCTCAAACGCCGTTTTCTTCAGCTTATTATCTCTTTGTTCTGCTATGGCAAGGATTTTCATGACAAGTCAACACGCAAAGGTAAAACGGAAAACGGTTCTTCAGCGCGGAATCGACAATCACCAATCCGCAATTCACAATTGACATTCCACGGTTGCTAGATCACTTTCGCTTCTTCGTGCAACAGTCGTACGAGCTCGGGGACTGCCGTTGCATCCGTCCCTACGATTTTACCGGCGCTTTTGGCGGGCGGACGTTGCATCGCCAGCACCTCCACTTTCGGGGAAACTGAAGCAGGGGTCTTTTCCTCGATGGGCTTGCTCTTTGCGGACATAATTCCTTTTAAGGAAGGATACCTCGGCTCATTGAGGCCCTTCTGTGCCGTGAATACCGCCGGCAGGGAGGTTTCAACTTTCTCGTGCCCCCCCTCAATTTCGCGCTCCGCCACCGCCTTGTTGCCGACGACCTCCAATTTCACAACAACCGAAACAGAGGGCAGTTCCAACATCTCGGCAACCATCGACCCCACTGCGGCGTCATCGCCGTCAATGGACTGTTTTCCGAAAAAGATAGCGTCGGGTGATAATTCTTTGATGTAGTCTGCAAGCGCACGGGCGACCGAAAACGAATCCCGCACACTTTCATCCTTCAGGAGAACTGCTTTATCAACACCCATTGCGAGCGCCTTGCGCAACGTCTCCTTGTGAGCGTCACCCCCAAGCGTAACGGCGATGACTTCCCCGCCGTTTTTTTCCTTTAACCTGAGGCATTCTTCAACGGCAAATTCATCGTAGGGATTGATGATGAATCCAACGCCCGTCCTGTCGATTGATTTGCCGTCCGATCCGACATTGATCTTGGCGGTCGTGTCGGGCACGTGATTAATGCATGCTACCAGTTTCATTGGAATCCAGGTTCAAGAAGTCTGTGAGTTGTTATTTATGGTAGAAAACTTTTCGAAAACCATCAAGTTGTAATTGGCTGAGTTATCGGACGGGGAGAATTATTTCCTGTACAGATTCCCAGTATTGACAGCCACCCCCATGAATTTGAGGCACATAAACAATTCGGCTTTATGATTGATGTGATGTTCAGTGGCCAACATGGCCAGGCGCCACCGTGGGACACGACCGAGTTGAGGCGAATCAATTTCCTCGTTGGAGAATTCTTCTTCGGACAGGGCTCCAACAACTCTTTTGAACTCCGCATAGTTTTCGCGGAGAAGTTGAATTGCTTCCTCCACATTCATCGCCGGCGTGTGCCGATTCTGCACAAATCGCTCGCGCATCGATTTGAATCCCCAATCGCCGCTTGCTATGCCGTGCGCATACACACCCAGTGCTCCTGCGATGTGCGCTATCTGTTGACCGAACGTAAACGACTTCTCCGTTGGTTTCCAATCAAGCTTGTCGGAAGGAACGAGGTTGAACAATTGTTCCGTGGGTTGAACAACCTCATCGAAATACGAGAGATAATTCTGAAGAGTCATGGTCGGCGTTTTGTGTCCTGATGAGTCGTCATTAACTGTTCCGCCCCGTTCTTTTCCGATCTAAAGCAACGATTTTAGAAGTTGTGGCGAAACGTTGCCGCCACTTATGACGGCACACACGTTCTTGCTGCTGATATCGAGAACGTTATGGTAGACGGCAGCCGGGGCCACCGCTCCCGTTGGTTCAACAACAATTTTCATCCGCTCAAGGAAGAATTTCATCGTCTCGACAACCTGGTCGTCGGTTACCGTAACGACATCATCGACATACTTCATGATGATTTCAAAATTGTGTTGGCCAATCGATTGTGTCCGCATGCCGTCGGCAATGGTTTTTGGGGGATCGATCCGGACGATCTTCTTTTGCCGGAAGGTCTGGTAACAGTCGTTCGCAGGCTCGGTCTCGACCCCAATGACTTTGACCGATGGAAAGAAATGCTTCGCTGCAATGGCATTCCCGGATATCAAGCCTCCACCTCCAACAGGACAAAAGAAATAGTCGAGCGCATTCAGGTCGGGGATCGATTCCAGCAGGGCTGTGCCCGCGCCCGCAATGATTTGCTCGTCATCGAACGGCGGAACGAGCGTGTAACCGTGGTTACGCACGAGCTCTTTGGCAACGCGCTCGCGATCTTCGGATGAGTCCTCGCAGAAAACGACTTCGGCCCCATATCCGCGTGTCGCGTCAACTTTAATCGAGGGTGCGGTCTTCGGCATAACCACGACAGCCTTGACTCTCAGCAATTGCGCTGCCAGCGCCACTCCCTGGGCATGATTGCCTGAGGAGTGTGTCACAACTCCGTGTGAGCGCTGCTTCGGCGAAAGCAACGAGATTTTATTGTAGGCACCCCGGATCTTGAATGCACCGACACGCTGGAAGTTCTCAGCTTTGAACAGGACCTTATTGCCGGACTTGCCGTCCAATGTCCTCGAGGAGAGAAGCGGAGTTTTGTGAACTACCGGTTTCACCCGGGCGTATGCGGCTTCAATGTCTTGAATCATCACCATGGGGTGTCACGTCAGGAATTTCCACCAACCGACGGTAAGGTAGACAAAAGCGACAGGAGAGACAAGCCGAAACCAAGTGTTCATTGCAATGCTAGTACGATCATGCGCGAAAATCGGGGAACGACACTATGATGCGGAACGACGGAGGGTCAACGATGTTCTGATTGAACGCGAGACGGTGATCGGTTATTCCTCTTTATGAACGAACTCGTGCCCACCCTGTTGAAGCACGTGGACGGCCTTGACAAGGTGCTCTTCCATCATGAAGAGATATACGTTCGAAAACGTGGTGATACAGCAGACGGGAATATTCGCATCCGCCAGAGGTTTGGTGATCGTCGAAAGGACCCCAACCACTTTGGCGATATTCCCATCGCTCAGCACCTTGAGACAACGCCACCCCACTTCCTGCTGGACGTTGTTCGGGGCCATGAATTCAGGACAGATGATCGTCAATTCGTCGTCCGTGCGTGAGGTGAAGCACATGTCGCCCTTGGTGAAGATCACCGGGATCTCGCCAAACTGCGGCAGCTTGTTGATGCTGAATTTGTCCTCCAGCATCATGATTTTCAATTTCATTTCCATTGGAAAGTCGTTCGCGCGAGAACAATGTATCTTTGTTCTCCCGTGCTACGGAAAGGTCGGTGGTTGAACCCAATTTAGCATTTCTCCCGCGCCCACGCAAGGAAATCCCCGTTGGAAACGGTTTTTCGATGTTTGTGCGACAATTTGAGCGGAATATTCTCTATATTGATTCCCCGGGAAATCAAAGAACCTCTTCGATGGGGACACTGTGAATAAGTTTGCCGCGACAACTGAAGACATCACCGTAACGGTCAGACCGGTGTACCTGGATGGCCAATCGGACATGATTCAGAAGAAATTCGTTTTCGCGTACTTCATCCGCATTGAAAATAACAGCAAAGAGAAAGTCCAACTCCTGCGCCGCCATTGGGTCATTAACCACTCCAGCGGCAAAGTTGAGGAGGTCGATGGCGAGGGTGTTGTAGGGAAACAACCGGTGCTTGCGCCGGGCGAAGTTCACGAGTACAACAGCTATTGCGTCCTTGAGAGTTTCGAAGGATCGATGGAAGGAACGTATCTGATGCGGCGATTCAACGGCGACACATTTAAAGTGACGATCCCCCGATTCATCCTCCGCGCTGCTGCAAATTAGCGCGGGCCGAAGTAACAACCTCTGCTCCTCAACCCCTTTCGTTGGCGCGTCTTACGGCACCAACAAATGCCGACAGTTTCTCCTCGTCCAGCGTCCCGTTGGTTCTTACGCCACTGCACACATCGACTGCAAACGGCCCTACCGCTTGAATCGCCTGTGCGACATTTTCCGGCCTCAGACCGCCTGCAAGGTAAACCGGGATTTTGATAGTCTCCCGTATGGACTTGCTGATGAACCAATCGTGCACACGTCCTGTCCCGCCGAGCTCTTTGATGGAAAGGTTCAGATTTCCGGAATCGAGGAGGATCGCGTCGACGTGCCGAGCAGCTTCTACTGCTACTTCAGTTGAGGCTTCATTCTGCACGTGGATTACCTGGACAAGTTTGACCGCCGGCAGTGCTTGTCTCAGAAGGCGATATCCCCCGCTCGGGAATTGATCGACAATTTGGATTGTGTTTGTCCTTGTTGCGAAGTGTTGCCTGATGATGTCTGCCGCATTCTGACTGCTCGTGAGAAGAACGGTGGCAATGCCGGGAGGGATTCCTGCTGCAATCGTCGCGATGAGCTCCTCCGGGATAGGACCAGGACCGCTTGGCATCGACGAGACGAGTCCGATGGCCGACGCGCCGTAGGAGATCGCAAGTTTCGCCTCTTCGAGACTCCCGATGCAACAAATCTTCATTCGGACGTACTTGACAGGATTCATTGCGACCTAGAAGGCCTCCGTTACCGTGATATAGACACCGGAAGAATTATTGCCCACGCCGTAATCGAGACGGAGACTTATGTGTTCTTTCGGGTTCCAAAAGAACCGGAGACCCAATCCACCTGCGAACCAAAATCTGTTCGTGCCAAAATGTGAAACCTGATCTGCTACTTGAGCGGCGCCTGCAAACGCCACGACGCCGAATTTCCACCAGACGGGAACACGATACTCTGCCTGAAGCGCCATTCCGTTCTTGTCACGGTACCTTCCGTCAAAATAACCACGGATGATGTTCTGTCCCCCAAATCTGACAAGGTCTTGAAATGGCACAGTGCCCTGCATGAATTCTGCTGCTGCCTGGACGGCAAGCACTTGACTTGACACTGTTTGAAAGAACAGGCGGGTGTCAAATAGAATATCGCTGAAGTTATAGTCGCCTCCGAAGGACCGATTATAGAACAAACCGGTCAGCTGGTAAAAACTTCCCGATGAAGCCGCGAACGTATTGTCTCGCGAATCCCAGTTTGCCACCAACCCAAGTCCAGACGATTTGCTTCCCCTGCTCCCGGCTATCGTCCCCGGCGCCAATAAACCGGCCGGCTTGACTTCACGCATTGAGACCGACTCATAGCGTATCAACGGTCCGATATTGTATCTCGCAAAGACATTCCGATAGAGCACAGCACGGACCACGAACGACTCCGGAGTATATGTCTCCTCGTCGCTCGCCGCGGTGAAATTGCCGATCCCGAAGAACTTGTTCGGGTACTTTTGGAAGACGAAAGAACTGAGAAGTCTGTAGGCATGCCGTTGAAAGTACATGTCCCCGTCAATTTCAAAAATAGATTGTTTTTGTTCGGTATAAATGGCATCAGCCGTAATACTCGAGGGTCTGCCAGACGATGAGTCACGCATTAAATACAGGGCGGCCGCACCTCCTGCAACTCCAGTTTCCGGCGTGTAAAATAAGATAGGTACCGGAAAAATTCTGTTTCGATTGGTGAAGACTGTGTCTTTGTCATTCGCCGCACTCTGCGCACGAGAGGTGAGAGGAAACAGGAGAGCGGTGGCAAGGATAAGACCAAGAACCGGTACGATATTTTTCTGAGTCATGGATAATTCTGGGGAGAAAAAAGGCAAGCAACGCCTGCAGAGCAGAAACGCTTTTGCGTTCGAATGAATATAAAAAGAAAAGACAGAAAAATCCGGGAGGTGACCTAATTTCAAACTGTTTCTCGTGGTTTCGGGATTACCGCTTCGCGGGATGCCGTGCAGTGGCATTTCCCCCGGCATTTGTCAAGTACCGCCGATGAAGGCAAGGAAGGTTGAAACGTCCGGGCGAGAAATTCAAGGGGACGTCACTGCTCCGGGATCATTGGCGTCGGTCTCAAATCTGAAAATCGTTGTGACGAGCTGCGGCCGTCCGAAAATTACCGTGGAAGTTCCAGAGATGAAGCGACCATTGGTTCTTTACACTGATCCGTTGTTAGCGGCGCGCACTGCTGTTACTACTTCATCAATTTCCCCGTTTACCGGAACACGCTGCGGGGCGTGCGGTCGCTCACGATCCTCTACTGTCGCTGGACGATGCATGGCAAGCAGCCGCTTGAGAAGCGACGGGACTTTTTCCTTCCATTCATCGACCTTCGTGTACACGACGGGAACAAGAACGAGCGTCAACAACAGCGAGCTGATCAGTCCGCCAATGATGGCCCACGCAAGGCCCGCCTTCCACTCCGATCCCGCCTCCGTGCTCAATGCAATTGGCAACATCCCGAACACCATGGCGACAGTTGTCATCAAGATGGGGCGCAACCGCGTCCCTCCGGCCTCCACGAGCGCATCGTGCGTGGAAAGACCTTGTTCCGCTTTCATCTGGTTCGTCCGATCGACCAGCAAGATGGCGTTTTTGCCGACAAGTCCCACCAGCATGATGATGCCGAGGATTGAGAAGATACTCAACGCTTTCATGGTCAACGCGAGTGCAAGCAACGCACCGACCATTGCGACCGGCACGGAGAACATTACGACGAACGGATAGATGTAGGAATCATACAGTGCGACCATGATCATGTACATGAAAATGATCGCAGCAAGCAGTGCGAAGCCGAGACTGCTGAATCCGTCCGACTGGTTTTTCAGATCGCCAAGATAGCTTATGCTGATTCCCGCAGGGAGTGCGCCAGCGAGCGCTTTTTGAATATCCTGCCCAATGGTCCCCGTCGGTCGTCCGATCGCCTGGGAAAAGACCGTGACAGCAAAATTCCTGTCTCTCCGCTGGAGTTTTGTCGGTCCGGTTGTTTGATAGATCGTGGCGAACTGCTTGAGTTGAACAAGCTGGCCTCTCCGGTTCATCACCGTCAGATCCCCCACGTCGGAGGTCTTCGAACGATCGAATTTGTCCAGAACGATACGCATGTCGTAATCCGTTGTTCCTTCCCGATACTTCGAATCTTCGTCCCCGCTGAATGCCACACGCAGCGTAGCTCCGACATCGGAAAGGTTGATCCCGAGTGCAGCCATTTTCTGACGCTCGAGCTCTACCCGCGTTTCAGGTTTTCCCTCCTCGGAGGAAAGACGGACGTCGGCAGTTCCCGGTATTGTCCGGACGACATCCGCGACTTTTTCGGCAGCCGCGCGCACCTCGTCGTAGTCCGTGCCGCTCACGAGAAGTTGGATTGGTGTCTGGTTCGCAGTCCCGAAGATGCCGATGGGGTTCACACGGACTTTGACGCCGGGCATCGCAGAAGCTTTCGTTTTGATTTCCTCGGCAATATCGTCGGTCGAGCGCGCTCGATCCTCCTTCGGCGAGAGTGTCACGTTCAACTCCGCGGAGTTGTTCGACGTCTGGCCGATCAACCCTTCGCTGGATGTCCCCACCGTCACAAACATTTTGCGCACTTCCGGGATACCGGCGATAATCTTTTCAACTCTCTGAGTGGCGTAGTTTGTATTTTCCACGGTAGAACCCGGCGGTGTTTCGATCGTGACCGTGAATTCACCGCGGTCGGCAACAGCGATGAATTCAAAACCAATGAAGCCGAGTGGAACGAGTGCGAAGGCCGCAATGAACATCCCAAGCGCAAGAAGCGCAACTCTTCCCCGGTGGGCCAGACTCCACTGAAGAGTTCGCAGGTAGAGCGCAGTCAGTTTCTTATACTGTTCTTCAAACCAGACGGCGAAGGTGCCAAGGATGGAATTTTTCGTGAGTCGTTCCAGCTTTGCGAATCGCGATGCCAGCATGGGCGTGACGGTAAAGGAAACAAACAGCGACATCAGCGTCGAGAAAACGACGGTCAAGGCAAACTCACGCATAATATTGCCGACCAACCCCGAGACCAGTGAAAGCGGAAGGAACACGACGACGTCCACGAGCGTGATGGACAGAGCCGCAAATCCTATTTCGTTTCGTCCTCTCACAGCCGCCGTGCGCTTGTCCTGCCCCTTTTCGAGGTGTCTGTAAATATTCTCCAGGACCACAATGGAGTCATCCACAAGAATTCCAACCACCAGAGACAGGCCGAGGAGCGTCATGAGGTTGAGCGTGAGTCCAAACGCGTACATGGCGATAAAGGTGGAGACCATCGATGCCGGTATGGCGATCATCACGATGATGGAATTCCGGATGCTGTGGAGGAATGCAAGCATTACGATTGCAACCAGAAGAACTGCCAGCATCAAATCGTGCTTTACCGCATCGGCCGCATCCTTGGTGAAGGTTGATCCATCTTCTGCCACATCGAATTTGAGATTAATATCCTTATAGTCTTCTTCAATCTTCGGCAATTCTGCCCGGACAATCCTGCTCACATCGACAGAATTCGCATCGGATTGTTTCTGAACGAGTACGCCAACTGACGTTATGCCGTTGATGCGGCTGATCGTGGTCAACTCTTTCTCACCGTCTTCGACTTCACCGACATCACCCACCGTGATGTCGCCCCCCTGTCGTGACTGCGCAATGGTGAGATTCCGAATTTCATCCAACGAGCTGAATTTTCCGGCGATCCGCACGACGTATTGATTCGCACCTTCTTCTACTTGGCCGGCTGGAAAATCGAGATTGGAGGATTTTACAGCCTGTACAACCTGCAGCACCGAGAGTCCGTATGAACGCAGCTTATCCTGGTCGAGGTTGACCCTGATTTCGCGCTCGTCTCCCCCGACCAGGGTAACCTGGGCAACGCCTTCCAACTTCGACAACCGAGGCTGGATGCGATCCTTCAGGAGTTGGTAGAATTGACGACTGGGCATTGAGCTCGTGACACCCATTCTCAGAACGGGGATTTCATCGAGGGCAAACTTCGTGATGGTAGGGGTTTTTGTTCCCTCGGGAAGCAACGACACGATTTCGCTGACCTTTCGTTGCGCATCCTGAAGCGCAATATTCACGTCGGCCGATTGATCAAATTCGATGCTCACAAACGATACGCCTTCCGACGATGTCGTGTTCACTGCGGAGACCTTGTCGAGTCCCGACACAGCGTCCTCAATAATTTTTGAGACCGAGTTTTGCACTTCGTTTGGGGACGCGCCGGGATAGATCGTTGTAATCGTCACGAACGGCGGCGTGATTTTCGGCAACAGCTCATATTTCAGCAAGCTGTAGCTGTAAAGTCCTATGACAGCCAGGGCGGCGAAAACGACGACGACAAGAGACGGGCGTTTTATGGATAGTTCAGTTATGGTCATGGCCTTGTTCCTCCGCGGAGTCCGATGGTCACTTCAGGACCGTCACAGCGATGTTGTCCTTCAGGTTGTTCTGTCCGTTGACGACGATGCTCTCGCCTTCCGACAGCCCGGAGCGGATGCTCAGCTTCGTGTCATAAGCTCCTCCGATGACAATGTTCCGCAAATGAGCGATGCCGTTCTCCACCACGTACACCTGGGCATCCTTCATGCTTCCGACAAGCGCCTCGCGCGGGATGCTCAGGGATTCACTCGGTTTTACTGCAACGAACGATACTCGGCCGAACATGCCGGCTTTCAACGGATGTCGCGCGCTATTAGGAAGCGACACCTCAACCGGATACGTATGACCATCGTCGGCTTTGTCGCTGATCGAGGAAATCCTTCCTTTGAAGGAGACCCCGGGGTAAACGTCCGTCGTCACTTCAACACTGTCTCCCACATTCATCTTGAAGACATCCTGTTCTGAGACGTTGAGTTTCACTTTCAGCCACGAAATGTCGACAACGTTGGCAACGACAGTGTTGTTCTGAACCATAGTGCCCACGTCGAAGGGACGCGACGTGATAATTCCCGCAATCGGTGTCTTTATTCGCGTATCATCGTACTGCCTCCGGGCAACGATGTACTGGGCCTCGGCCGCCTTGTAGGCAAGACGCGCATTTTCGAGCTGGGCATCTGACACCGATTTCTCCGTCATCATGGCTTGATAGCGTTCATAATCTTTCTTCGTTTTTTCGTAATTCACAGTTGCGGCATCGAACGATGCTCGCTTCAGTTCATCGTCGACCTGAAGGAGAACATCACCCGCTTTCACATGATCGCCGACATCCGCGAAGACCTTTGTGATTTCGCCCTGGGTCTCGGAGACAACGGCCACATCATTGTTCCCGACGATTGTTCCCACGAGGTCCATGGTCTCCGACAGCGCTTGTCGGGTCACGGATGTCACGGTCACCGGAAAGAATCGTACTTCATCCGATCTGGATTTTGCCTGCATGCACGACTTATTGCTCAAGAGAACCGCGATGGTTATGCCGAGGACGATCACGACAGCAAAAATGGTCTTCAGTCTTTTCATGGTGCTTTCTTCCTTTGAATTGACGCACGCGCTGACCGGGTTTCTGTTCTACTGCCCAATTGACCTCTCAAGGCTCGCTTCCGCGAGCTCAAAATCTGTCAGTGCCTGCGTATAATCTGTTTTTGCCTGCAAGAGCGCGACTTCTGCGTCGAGAAGATCCGTATTCACAGAAAGCCCCTGCTTGAACTTGTTGTTGGTAATGCGATAGTTTTCCTCAGCCTGTTTGACCCCCTCCTGGGCAACCGCAATCCGCTCCTTCGTTCGATTTAAATTCAGATAATTGCTTGTGACGTCGAGCGCGATTGCATCTTTCATCTGCGAGAGGCCGTCTTGTGCCTGTGCAAGTTGTGCCTTGGCTTGATCTGTCTGGTGGACCGTTGTGCCCCAATTCCAGATGTCGAATGACATGCCGACGCCGAAGTCCCACGAATTCTTGAAAGCGTCAATCATGGGTTGATACCGTTGGTTGGGACGGTTGAAGTAGTAGTCTCCCGTGAGATAGACCTGTGGAAACCAGTTCGAGACCGCCTGTGTCACACCGGACTCTCCTGCCTTCACCCGATACTCCATTGCACCCATCTCGGCGCGATGTTCAAGCGCCAGATCAATAAGACTTGGTAGCGGGTCAAATTCCTTCGGTTGAAGGTCCAGAGAGCTGGTCAACCGCACTTCCGTATCCAGCGGTATGCCGAGGATGTTATTGAGAGCAATCCGTGCAAGCTGGACCGCGTTCCTTGCATCGATCTGACGGAGCTTGGCTTCCGAAAGCTGCACCTGGACTTTTAGAACATCATTGGTCATAATCAACCCCTGCGATTCCCAGCTTTGCGCGTTCTGAACGTGGGCTTGAATTTGGTCGACGTTCTCATTTACCACTTTCTCAAGCTCAAGGGTCTTGGAGAGATTCCAGTACGCACTCTTGATGCTGTAAACGAGGTCGTTTTTGTCTTTCTCGAAGTCTTTTTGTGCAGCTTGCGCTGTGTAATCGGACGCATCGACAGCACTCTGAACCTTCCAACCTGTGAAGAGCGGCTGTTGCAGCGAAAGCCGTAGATTGTAGTTGTCGAGGATCGCCGGTGAAATAACGAAATGCGTCGGAGCGGGAGGCGGCAATGGTATGTCCACTTCAAACGAAGGCACGGAACTGAGTCGGGTGTAAGCCCCTCCAAATTTGAGCGAAGGGAGAAGCAGCGTGCCGAGCTCGGCCGATTTTGCATCTGCATATTGCACTTTCATCATCGAGGCGTGCAGACCTTTGCTTTTCTCAAAACCAATCTGCAGCGCCTGGTCGACCGAAAGGTCGATTATCTGCTGACCACGTGCCAGACTGACAAACACGAGCATCCACGCAAGTCCTTCCCTCAAATATTTCAGAGTCATGCGATTCAACATCCTCTCTTTCGAAATCATCCTCTTGAACAATTGTTTTTTCACGAAGCCTCTTGATGATACGATGATTATTCCTGCCGGGATTCGAGATTTCGGCGAACAGCAGTCAAACGTCGGTCACCGGCAAGAGTCGTTTGCACACAAACGCTATCGTCCCGAATTCAATTTCGAATGCGTTTCCGCGAGCACCTCGTCCCTCTCCTCCGGTTTTATGATTCCCTCGATGATGACCGATCCTATGATCTGATGAATCTGAGATACGGTTTGTCCCAGCCGGTTGAACGTCTCCGGGCGAAGCAGGTGCTGAAGTGCGCCCGCATATATCAGGACGATGAGTTCCTGATCGATATCATCTCTGAATATCCCTTTTTGAATTCCCTCGGCAAGCAGGCTGCTCATCATACTCCGGATCCGGTCGCGCTTGAAGTCATTCGTCGCTTTGCACACGTCCGGTGCATGCTTCTCCATATCCGCCAGAAAATACGGCGTCATCTTTGAGTGGAAGGCGGACAGGATGTCAAGGGCTCCTCGGAGTCGCTGAATGTAATTCATCGCAGCGTTGTGGACGATGGTCTCTATTTCAGCGGCAGTCTCCTCGTGGAGATGTCTGATCACCTCGGCAAGCAAATCTTCTTTTCCCGGAAAATATTGGTAAAGAGTCTTCTTGCTCATCCCAAGCTCTTCAGCAATTTCTTTCATGGTCACTTTACTGAATCCGAATTGGAGAAAGTGTTCGAGTGCTTTGTCTTGAATTCGATCTTTGATTACACGATCCGACATGAGCGTCTCCCATTTGATGAAATGCTTCTTCCGCGGTTCAGTTCGTTGCACCCATAAGTTTTCGTGCAAACGACGCAAAAAAGGGTTGCGAATACCGTGTTTGAACATTCAGGAAACCGGATCGGTTCCCGCGGTTTCCGACAATTCTTGAATCGGATGTCTGATTCAAACGCCAATAAGGGAATGAACAATACTAGGAAGCAAGCATTGAATGAAGAGGCAAAAACGAGGGAAGACAGCTTCTGGAAGCAGTCGAGAGGATTGCTAGCTAAGGATCGACACCAAAATTACGATGCCGCACAGGAGGATGAACGATCCTGCGATAATATTCACCACCTTTAATCCCCAGGGTTTGAATTTGTCCTTGTAGATGTGCACGATGGTGGTCATCAAGAGGAACCAGAGGGCTGAGCCGGAAAACACGCCGGCAACAAGAAAGGTAGCCGTCACGGTATCGCCGACTGCGCTGCCGGCACCGATTCCTGCAAACACGACTGCGAACGCAAAGAGCGTCATGGGATTCGTAACGGTGAGAAGAAACATCGTAACATAAGCACTGGCGTGGCCGTTGATGCCGTTTTGGGGGGCTTTTTCAACGGGATGCACAAGAAGCGTGCGGATGCCGAGAAGAATGAGGAGGATGCCTCCTACAAGGCGGATAGAGTATTCGTGTTGTACAATGAAATTCGAAATCAGTGTTATGCCGAACGCGGCCACGACTGCATATATGGAATCAGCCGTCGCAGCACCGAGACCCGAGACGAATCCGCGCAAATGTCCGTGCGTAAGAGTCCGGCGAATGCACATGATTCCGACAGGACCTATCGGAGCGGCGAGAGAAAACCCTATGATCGCGCCTTTCAGGAGAACTGTAGCAAGCATTCAGGTTGTTGGGCCGGTTACTATCAGTGAAGTTGAAGGATTCGAGCGAACAACTTTGGACATCGTACGAAGGCTGCATACCAGCGTCTTTATATTAAAAAAAGTTAATGATGTATACAAGGGAAATAATTCAGGGTGGGATCCGAAAGAGGCGGACAGCGATGTGCAAAGAGCATCCGCACTCATCTCCCTCTTTATGGTTGATCCTTCCAGTTCCACCAGAGAAGCAAAGCTGGATTGTGCTTCTTGTGGGAAGCGAAATAGACGGCACATCGAAAAACGTACAGGAGACAGCGATCCACCGGTTGGCCCGCCTGCCTGCAGCATCGTGAATACAGTTTTTCGGGATCCTTTCCACGTAACTGCGACGTCGATCGGAATCCGAGATTCCAGAGATCGAGCGCGATGCTTTTTCCAACTCCAGGGATCTGAGTGAATTCCTTGAGAACATCATTCTTAGGGCGAAGACTCATTCCTCTTCCTTGTCGTGTCTTTTCAGTTGAGCGTGCCTGAAGCAAGTCATAATGTGATCATTAACCATTCCGCTGGATTGCATGAATGCGTAGCAAATGGTGGGACCGACAAAATTGAACCCGCGTCGCCTCAGATCATTGCTCATTGCGCGCGATTCCAGCGATTGGGGAGGAACGTGCCTGAGACTCTTCCAGGAATTCTGCACTGGAGTTCCGTTGACAAAACTCCAGATGTACCTGTCGAATGATCCGAACTCCTTCCGCACACGGAGGAATGCTTTCGCATTTTGAATGGTAGCCTCAATCTTGAGGCGGTTGCGGACAATTCCGTCGTCCGTGAGCAAGCGCCTCACGGCGCGTTTGTCATACTTCGCTATTCGTTCCGGACGAAATCCCCCGAATGCTTTCCGGTAGTTCTCCCGTTTGCGGAGAATGGTGATCCAGCTCAGTCCCGCCTGTGCCCCTTCCAGGACCAACATCTCAAAGAGTTTGCGGTCATCGTGCAACGGGACTCCCCATTCCTTGTCGTGGTATTCCGTGTAGATCGGGTCCGAGGTGGACCAACCGCAGCGAGATTTCATTCGGAAAAAAGTGTGTCTAGACGAAATCGGGTGTGCAGATAGTCTTTCTTCCAGCCAGGCCGCACCGTATCCAACAAGAGTGCCTCACCCGCTCCAAGGGCATAAAATGCAACGCGACGGGATGCTGCAAGAAACGGGTATGCTAATCCTTGGAGAATCTTCGCGTGGATCGAGTCTGCAACTTCATTGAATGGCCTGTAATCCTCCAAGCCGGTGAACATTTTGTCCGGAGTGAAGTGGCCGGACGCAAGCTGGGCGACGCGCAGTTCCGTGTATCGTGCCACGCCTTCCTGCCAGCATTGGAAGGAGAAGTATTTGAAGTCGTCGGCAGGAAGCCGCCGTCTGAATTCGGTGAGTTTGGTGAGAAAGTGTTTTAAGTACTTACGTCGGTCTCGCCGACTACACGTGAGCGCATTCAGCAGAGACTGAGACATCACGGCATATGCGCTGTCCACTTCGACGGAATCATACGGAAACGGATAGTTTAGCATCCACATTCCCGTTTCATCCCCTCCGGACAGACCGAGTGCATTTGTCGATGCAAAGTAATCCGGTTGCGACTGTTGATACTGATGGAAGTGTTCGTGCAG
>Ga0335081_10000696_pt1 | contig 55207 bp, 62 predicted proteins | sample Lox_Sample_35_FD_206713 | JGI IMG/M metagenome (GOLD analysis project Ga0335081, IMG submission 206713) | Soil microbial communities from Loxahatchee National Wildlife Refuge, Florida, United States - Lox_Sample_3.5 | ecosystem: Environmental > Terrestrial > Soil > Wetlands | place: USA...
GGCGCTGATGCGCATCGAGGACGGCAGCTACGGCTTCTGCGAGGAGACCGATCAACCGATCGGCATTCGCCGTCTCGAGGCGCGGCCGATCGCGACCCTATGCGTCGAGGCGCAGGAACGCCACGAGCGCCTCGAGCGCACGCAGCGCGAGGAATAGCCCGTCACGCGGCAGGTTGCAGCGCTCGGCGCCTTCTAGAACGGCGCCACGATGTCGAGAAGCTGCTCGCCATAACGCGGCTGCTGATCGTTTGTGAGCGCGCCGCGTCCGGCGTAGGAGACACGCGCCTCGGCCAGCTTGTCGAGCGTGGTCGTATTGACCGAGGTGATGTCCTGCGGGCGCAGGACGCCGGTAATCTGTAATTCCCGTACCTCGTTGTTGACGCGGATTTCCTGGCGCCCCTGGACCACGAGGTTGCCGTTGGGCAGCACCTGCATGACCGTGGCCGCGACCTCCAACGTCACTTGCTCCTCGCGTGTGATCGCCGCCTTGCCGTCGTTGTTGGTCGTTCCGTTCACGTTGACGAGGCTTGCCGGATTGGCGGCGTGCGGCAGGAATTTCGGGATCTGCTGCTCAAGGCCAAATAGGTTGCTGATGCCGTCCTGCTCGGCCGTGGTGCGCTGCGTCTGCGTCTCGTTGTTGAACTGCGCCTTGTCGTCGAAACTGATGTCGATCGTGAGGATGTCGCCGACATTGGCCGCGCGCTGGTCCTTGAAGAAGGCGCGGCTTCCGGCCTTCCACAATGAATTGGGCCGCCGTTCGGTCACGATGGGGTCGGGCATCGGCATCGAGACCGGCTGATAGCCCGGCTGGGTCTTCGGATTCTGGATCGTCGTGAGGGGCGGGGATTCGCCGATCTGCGTCAGGCGCGTCCACGCGCTGCAGCCATCGAGCGCCGCAACGAGCGCAAGTGCCGCGGCAAGGCGGAAGGATCGGGTGTGGAGCAGGGGCATGATCCCTCCTAGCGGGCCGCTGTCTGGGATGGCGTCGGCGAGCCCGGAAGGCTCACCGCGACCGTGCCGGGCGCGGTTACCGTTGCGTCGATCACGCGGTTCGATTTCGTGTTGGCGATGCGCACGAGAGCGCCGTTGGCACCATCCTCGAGCGCCGTCCCCTGCGCCGTCAGCTCGAGCGAAGACGTGTGCAGCTCGATCGAGACGAGCTGACCCTTGTGCACGAGGATCGGCAGCGCGAGATCGCCGAGCCGTACCGGAATTCCCGCCGCAAGGGGACGGCGCGGACTTTTCCCGATTATCTGCTGCCCGTCGGTCGCGGTGTCGACCCCGACGCGCTCGCGCGCGACCTTGATCGTATCAAGGTCGCCTGGCGCGATCACCGCACCGGGCCCGATCGCGTGATTCAGAACCGGCAGCGTGACCCGGAAAACGAGGCGCCCCGTGACGCGTCGCCGCTCGGCCGTGGGATCGCCCGCTGGCGCCGACACATAGGCCGAGATGTGGCCCGTGCGGTTGTCGATCGTCAGTCCGTCGACGGCAAGGTCGGTTGCGGCGTTCGCCGGGACGAAGAGGCTAAGGCCCGGATTGTCGAGTTGAAGCTCGGCGTCATCGACGGGCTCCCGCGCAGCGATCTCCTGCAGCAGCTGCCGCTTCACCGCGTCGCTGTCGATGACGCGGGTTGCGCGCACGATCATGACCTGGTCGTAGGCCGAACGCGGCCGCCAGTCGAGATTGTGCTCGCGCGCGGCAGCGGCAAGCCAGTCGGCGCCATAGGTGATGCGGGTACCGGGCGGAGGCGCCGCCACCAGCGGATCTCCGGCGTGCGCGCCGGCATCGGCGAAGACGTCGCCAATATGCACCACGGCCGCATCGATCGTGACGGCGGGCTTCAGGCTCTGCGCCAGTGCGGAAGGCGCGAGCGCGAGAACAGCGGCAAATGCCAAAGCGAGAATGCGGGTCATGGCTCAGCGGATCTGCGACAAGGTCGATTCCATATCGTCCGAGGTCTGGATCACTTTCGAGTTCATCTCGTAGGCGCGCTGCGCCGTGATGAGGTTGGTGATCTCGGTGACGATGTTGACGTTAGAGGTCTCGAGATAGCCCTGCTGGATCGTGCCGAACGCGTTTGCGCCGGGATTGCCGACGACGGGCGAGCCGGACGCCGGCGTCTCTTGCAGGTAGTTGCCGCCCAAGGCCTGGAGCCCGGCCTCGTTCGGGAAATTCGCGAGCTGAAGCTGGCCCACCGTCGTCAGTGTCGACGACCCGGCGACCTGCGCCAGCACCTGGCCATTGGCGTTGATCGTGACGGCGATGGTGTTGCTCGGAAGCGTGATGCCCGGCTCGACGATATAGCCGTCGGCGGTGACGATCTCGCCGGTCGGGCTCAGTTGCAGCGAACCATCGCGCGTGTAGGAGGTCGTGCCGTCCGGCATCTGGATCTGGAAAAATCCCAATCCTTGAATGGCGATGTCGAGCGGGTTGTTCGTATTGATGAGATTGCCCTGGTCCGACATGCGATAGACCGCCGCGGCCTTGACGCCGGAGCCGATCTGCACGCCCACGGGCACGACGGTGCCGGTGTCCGACGAGGTCGCGCCGACGCGCCGCTCGGTCTGATAAAGCAGGTCCTGGAACTCGGCGCGCTGGCGCTTGAAGGCCGTGGTGTTGAGGTTGGCGATGTTGTTCGAGATGACCTCGACGTTGAGCTGCTGCGCGAGCATGCCGGTCGCGGCGATATTGAGAGAGCGCATGGATCAGATCCCCGTCAGACGGTTTTCGCGAGCCGGTCGATCGCATTCTTGTGGCGATCGGCCTCGTTGTCCTGGAAGGTCTTGGCGCGGCTCACGGCGCGCGAGGCTTCCATAAGGCGCGTCATCTCGAGCACAGCCTGCACGTTCGATTCCTCGATCGAGCCTTGCACGACCTTGGTGTCGGTCGACTGCGTCGGTCCCTCGTCGGTCGCGTAGAGCCCGTTCTGTTCGGCCTCGAGCCCCTGCAGCTGATCGAAGGAAACCACGGCGAGTTGTCCGATAGTGCCGTTCTTGGAGGAGATCGAGCCGTCCTGCGTGATGGTGAGCGTGCCGCTTCCCTGCGGGATGAGGATTGGCTGGTCGCCCTGGGCGAGGACCGGGTCGCCTTGCAGCGTCACGAGCTGGCCCTGCGCATCAAGCTTCATGCGCCCGTCGCGCGTATAGCGCGTGCCGGCCGGGGTCCCGACTTCGAGGAAGCCTGAGCCCTGGAGCGCCACGTCGAGCGAGTTGCCGGTCCGCGTGAGCGATCCCTGGCTCCAGTCGCGCACCGTGCCCGCATCCCTTACATAGGCCGCGCGCTCGCCGGTCGTGTTCGTGAGCAGTTCGGCGAAGATCATCGACTGGCCCTTGAAGCCGACGGTCGAAAGATTGGCGATGTTGTTGGCGAGCACGTCCATCTGCTGCTCGCGCACCAGCTGGCCTGAGAGAGCGACGGAAGACGGGGTATCCATGAGCGACGAGGCTCCGCTGACGAAATCTCGGAGCTTGGCAATGCACGCTCTATGCCAGACCGCAGGTTCGCCCAGGAACCCTGTTTCGCCGCTGCCGAGCCAACCGCGAGCGCCGGCTAAAGGCAGAGATTGCCCAGCATTTTCTGCCGCTCAGCTCGCGCGCTCCGTGGGTTTAGGGCAGGGCCTCTCAACCGCTTGTTAACGATGATCCACCTATTCTCGCCCGCGTCGGCCGCATGCTGTCGCGGCCCTTGGAGCGGCATAGGGCATGGCCGAAGAGACGATCGCCGAAGCACCAGCGGCCGCGCCGGTCGCCGAGGAAGGCGGGGGCTCGCGGTTCAAGCTCAAGCTCCCCAAGCTCAATCGCAAAACGCTGTTGATCGCGGGTCCTGTGCTGCTTGTGCTGCTGCTCGGCGCCGGCGGTTATCTCTATTTCACCGGCGGGATCGACAAGCTGTTGGGCCACAAGAGCGCGCCTGCGCCCGAGGTGCCGAAGCCGCTCGTCTTCTTCGATCTGCCCGATTTTCTCGTCAACCTCAACACGCCCGGCAACAAGAAGAGCAATTTCCTAAAGCTCACCGTCAGTCTTCAGATCGAGAAGCCTGAGGATCAGGCGCGGCTCCAGGCCGTGCTGCCGCGCATCATCGACAATTGCCAGATCTTCCTGCGCGAGCTTCGGGTCGAGGATTTGCGCGGCTCGGGCGGCCTCTATCGCTTGCGCGAGGAACTGCTTGCTCGCGTCAACGCCGTCTCGCCGGTGAAGGTCGACGACGTGCTGTTCAAGGAAATGCTGGTCCAGTGAGAAACGCGCGCTAGCCGATGGCCGAAGACAAACCCCAAGACGACGCCGCCCCCGTTACCGCCGAAGACGGGGAGTCGAAGATTGCTGCCGATTGGGGCGGCACATCGGACGACGGCACCGCCGGGGTCGGCTCGGGCGGCATCCTCGACCAGAGCGAGATCGACAGCCTCTTGGGCTTCGACGGCGACGAAGGCAAGTCGCGCGAAGCCGCGGGTATCCGCGCGATCATCGATTCCGCGCTCGTTTCTTACGAGCGCCTGCCCATGCTCGAGGTGGTGTTCGACCGCCTCGTGCGCATGATGTCGACGTCGCTGCGCAACTTCACGTCCGACAACGTCGAGGTCTCGATCGACAACATCACCTCGATCCGCTTCGGCGACTATCTGAACTCCATTCCCCTGCCGGCGATGCTGAGCGTGTTCAAGGCCGAGCAATGGGACAATTACGGGCTTCTGACCATTGACAGCGCGCTCATCTACTCGATCGTCGACGTACTGTTGGGCGGGCGCCGCGGCACCGCGGCAATGCGCATCGAGGGGCGCCCCTATACGACGATCGAGCGCAACCTGGTCGAGCGCCTCGTCGCCGTCGTCCTGTCCGATCTCTCGGGTGCGTTCGATCCGCTGAGCCCGGTTACGTTCCGCTTCGACCGGCTCGAGACGAACCCGCGCTTTGCCACGATCGGCCGGCCGGCCAATGCCGCCGTGCTGGCGCGCCTGCGCGTCGACATGGAGGATCGCGGCGGCCGGCTCGAGGTTCTGCTGCCCTATGCCACGCTGGAGCCCGTGCGCGAGATCCTGCTGCAAGGGTTCCTCGGCGAAAAGTTCGGCCGCGACTCGATCTGGGAAGCGCATCTCGCCGGCGAGCTGTGGCACACCACAGTGCCGATCCAGGCGATCCTCGACTCGGTCGAGATGTCGCTGCGCCAAGTCCTGCAATGGGGGATCGGCACGCGCATTCCGCTCAACGCCACGGTCGAGTCGGATGTCCGGCTCGTGTGCGGCGACCTGCAGATGTTCGTCGGCAAGATGGGGCGTAAGTCCGGCAACATCGCGATCCGCGTGGCCGAGAAAATCGAGAAGGGAACCTCCTCATGATGTTGAGCCTTTTCGGCGACGCAGTCGTATGTCTTTTACTCATTGTTACAATTAGTTATGCGGCAATCCTCAATAGACGCCTTAGCGTCCTGCGTGGCGACCGCGCCAAGCTCGAGGCGCTCGTCGCCGGCCTTACCGTGGCGGCGCAGCGCGCCGAAGCCGGTATCGCCGGGCTCCGCGAGGCATCGGAAGATTCCGGTCGCCGGCTCGAGAAGCAGATCGAGCTGGGCAAGACGTTGCGCGACGATCTGCACTACATGCTGGAGCGTGGCGGCCAGATCGCTGACCGGCTCGAGGGCACGATCCGCGCCCGGCGCGACGTCGCGCGGCCTGATCCCGCCGACAAGAAGCGCGAGCCCAAGCTCGAGACGCCGCCGCGGGCCGAGCCGCGCGCTGCGGCGCCTGAGGCCGGTGCCGCGCGAACCGTTGCGCCCTCGCGCGCCGAGCGCGAGCTGTTGCGAGCGCTTGCCAGCCGCTGAACCATGACGATCCCGCGTCCGCGCCTCCTGCCGAGCGTCATCCTGGCGGCCTCCGCGTTGCTCGGGGTGAAGCTCGTCGATCTGTGTTCGAACGGCAGCGCCGTGATCGTCGCCGCGGAAGCGCAAAGCGCACCGGCGCCGCAGCCCTCGCCGCAACCGCCGACCGCGCCATCTGCTCCCGCGCCGGCCAAAGCGGAGGCGTCGCAACCCGCGGCAGCGCCGCCGGCCCCTGGCGCGGCCCCACCCGCACAGCAGACGGCGTCGGCGGCTTCGGGCAAGTCCGACGACAAGGCGCGCAAGGATCCGCTGCAGATGTCGCCGCAGGAGATCGACGAGCTGCAACAACTCTCGAAGCGCCGCATCGAGCTCGACAAGCGCGCTGCCGAATTGAGCGAGCGCGAAGTGCTGATGCAGGCGGCGGAAAAGCGCGTCGACGAGAAGATCGCGAAGCTCCAGACGCTGCAAACGAGCATCGAGAGCACGGTGAAGCAGCAGAGCGCCGACGACCAGGCGCGGGTCCAGAGCCTGGCCCACATGTATGAGCAGATGAAGCCGCAGGACGCGGCACGCGTCTTCAACCAGCTCGATGTGCCGGTCGTGCTCGAGATGATGTCGCTCATGCGCGAACTCAAGGCTGCGCCGATCCTCGCCGCGATGGATCCGGCAAAAGCAAAGGCCGTGACCATCGCGTTGACCGACGCAAAGAACGCCGACGCCTCGCGGGGACAGCCACAGCAGCCACAACCCCAGTCACAGTCCCAGTCGGAGGCACCGGCGGCGGCGCCGAAGGCCCAGCAATGACCCTGGCAGGCGCACTCGTGCGGCATCTTGCCGCCGCGCTTCTGGCCGCGCTTGTGCTCGCGCCGCTGGCACGCGCCGAAGAGGTTGCGATCCGCGCCGCCGAGCATGACGGCTATGGCCGGATCGCGCTCGATTTCGCCGCGCCGATCGAATATGCAGCGCACGTCGACAATCTCACGCTCAGGGTGCATTTCGGCCGAGTGCTTCACGCCGAGTTCGGCGCGCTCGCGCACGCACTCCCGGCCTATGTCGCTTCGTCAAAGCTCGAGGATCACGGCACGACACTCACGGCACGCCTGAAACGGCCGCTTGATGCCAATGCGTTCACTGTGCACGACACCACAGTGGTGATCGACCTGACGCCTGCGGCACACCAGGCGCCTCCAGCGCCGGCCGAGCGGAAGGCGACGCACGGGCACGCGCTTGCGAAGGCGAAGAGCGCGCATTCCCGCGCGGCCGTCGCGGCAAATCTCAATGCCATTGCGCCGACGGAAGCTCCTGCGGCGCCCGCCGCCGCGGCACCGCTCGCTCCCGAGGAAGCACCAACGCCGGCGGCATCCACGCCCGCGCCCGCAACGGCGGACGCCGAACCATCTCCGTCCTCTTCCGCATCTTCCGCATCGCCAGCGAACGTGCCGGTCCATCTTCTCACTGTCGATGGTGGCGTCGCCTTGCGCTTCGAATGGCCGTCCGCAACTGCGGCCGCCGTCTTCACGCGCGAGAATGCGACCTTCATCGTGTTCGCAGCAGCGGCCTCGCTCGATCTCGCCGACCCGCTGGCCAAAGGCCAGCAGGCTTTCGCCACGCTTGCGCAAATGGCCGGCAAGAACGCGACGATCCTGCGTGTCATGCCGCGCGATCCGCTTGTGCCAGCGGTGCGGCGCGACGGGCCGGCATGGATCGTCGAATTCCGCCAGCAGGCGGTCGCCGTCGACGCCCCGATCGCGTTCGAGGCCCACCCCGAGAGCACGCCTGCGAAGATCCTGCTGCATGTCGCGGGTGCCGGTGCGCCTGTGACTATCGCCGATCCAGCGCTTGGCACTCTCATCGTGGTGCCGGTCGCCGACCTTGGCCGCGGTGTCGTGACGCCACAGGAATTTGTCGATTTCTCGGTGCTGCCAAGCATCGAGGGGATCGTGCTTCATCCGCGGGTGGCCGACCTCGCGCTTCATGCCGAGGCGGATACGCTCGAGCTGACGCGCCCCGGCGGACTCGAACTCTCAAACGATCGCGACCGGCTCATGGGCCATCGCCCGACCGATGCCGCGCGCATCTTCGATTTCGCCGCTTGGATCGGCCCCGGCAAGCCTGACTACGACGAGCGCCGCGGCGAGCTTGAACGCGCCATCACGTTGGCGCCCGAAGGCGGAAAGACCGCCCCACGCCTTGCGCTTGCTCAATACTATTTCGCAAACCAGTTCGCGGCCGAAACACTGGCGGTGCTCGCTGCGGTGGCCCACGACGATCCGGCCGCGCTCGATCAGCCGCCGGTCAAGGCGCTCAAGGGTGCATCCTGTCTCCTCGTCGGCGACCTCAAATGCGCCGACGACGCGCTGCGGCAGCCGAGCCTCGATGGCCAGAGCGAGGTGACGTTGTGGCGCGCTTCGCTTTCGAACCAGCAGGGCGACGAGGAAGTGGCGGCCAAGGGCTTCCTCGCGAGCGTCAGCCTGCTGCCGACATATCCCAAAGTGCTGCGCGAGCGCTTCGCGCTCGAAGCGGCTGACGCGATGGTGGATACCAACCGGGCCGCACTTGCGGGTCCGCTCATCGACCTTGTGCTGCACGACAAGCCGGACACGCACGAAGAGGCGATGGCGCTCTATCTCGAAGGCAGGTTCCAGGAGGCGACGGGCCTGCACAATGACGCGCTGCAAAGTTGGGATAAGGCCGTCGCACTGGCAGACCCGCCGTCGCGTGCGCGCGCGCTCTATGCCCGTGCGCTGGCTCTCTATGACTCCGGCCAAAAAAGCCGCAGCGAGACGATCGAGGCGCTCGATGCCTTGCGCTTCGCCTGGCGCGGTGATCGCTTCGAGTTTGGCCTGTTGCGCATGCTCGGCGAGATGGAACTGGCCGAGGGGCGTCAGAGCGAGGGCCTTGAGGCGCTGACAACCGTGGTTGCGAATTTCGCCGACCAGCCGGCATCGAAGGATGTCGCCAAGGAGGCGAGCGATGCGTTCGCAAGCCTCTTCCTTGGCGCGCATGACGGCGACCTGCCGCCGCTGAAGGCGCTGGCGCTCTATGACCGGTTCCATGACGTCGAGCCTGTGGGCGAGCGGCGCGACAAGATCGTCAAGAAGCTGATCGACCGGCTTGTCTCGGTCGATCTGCTCGACCGCGCCGCGGGCCTTCTTAAGGAGCAGGTGAGCACCCGCCTGTCCGGTGCCGACAAGGCGCGCGGCACGACGCAGCTTGCCGTGCTGGACCTCATGAACCGCGAGCCCGACGCGGCGCTCAAGGCCCTCGACCTCGACGTAGGCCATGACATCCCCCCCGATCTCGCGCGGTCGCGCCAGCAGCTTCGCGCTCGCGTTCTGACGGAGCTGGGCCGCCCGACCGACGCGCTCGCGCTGATCATGGGCGACCAGAGCCGCGACGCCGACCGTCTGCGCGCCGACATTTACTGGCGCGCACACGACTGGCTCAATGCCTCGCGCGTACTCGCACGGCTCGCCGGTCAGCCGCCCGCGGACGGCAAGATCGATGCCGAGACTGCGCGCTATGTCGTGAGTCTCGCCGCCGCGCTGACCCTCGATGACGACCAGCAATCGCTCGCGAAACTGCGTGCGGCTTTCGGCCCGGCGCTCGCGGCCTCGACCTATGCCGACGCGTTCGCCGTCCTCGCCGGCTCCGGCGCCTCCGGTGCCGTGAAGGGTGCTGCCGATCCGCTGGCGCTGGCGACGCAAGTGGCCCAGCTCGGCGAGCTCAAGAATTTCATGGCCGCCTATAAGGATGCGGCCGCGCCCGCCGCCAAGCCAGGCGCCGTCAACTAGCCGCTCAATTCATCGCCGCGCCGTAGAACTGCGCCGCGTCGGCATGAAGCCGGTCGCGCGATTGCGGGCGCAGATAGAGCATGTGGCCGCCGAGATAGAGCTTCAAGGCGACGCGTTGGCCGAGATCCCCGGGCATATGGTCCCGGATGTAGCGGCTCATCATGTAGGGCGTCTCTAGATCGCTCACGCCGTGCGCGATCATCACCTTGAGCTTGGGCTGGAGCGCGAGCGCTTTGCGCAGCGAATCGCTTGACGACACCGCGAAGTTCGTGCCGTGACCGCCACCCCAATCCCAATGCCGGCTCACGTCGCGGTTCAGGAGTTCGAACGGCTGGTCGGTCTTGAAGCCGAGTTCGTCGCGCGAATAGGCTACGAACGCGCTGGTGAACGGGCCGATCGTGCCGTCGAGCACGGGGTCGTCGAAGGAATCAAAACTCCAGGGATTGGGATTGACCTCGCTCACCCGCCCGTCATAGCGGCTCAAGACGCGACCATCGCCCTGGTGCAGTTCGTTCAGATACTCGTCGACCGGAATCCGCCCACGCCATTTCGCGACGCTCGCCGGATCGAGTCCGGTGAATTGCGCGATCTTGTCGTAGATCGGCTTGGCTGCCTCGCCTTCGCTTGGGCCCGCGACGAGCATCACGAGGTAATCGTGGAGCGCGAATTCTTCGACCTCGTCGAGCGCGCCCTTGTCGAGCGCCTTGTCGCCGAGCCCGACCGCCGCATAGGACGGCAGCCGCAAGGCCCACGGTAGCGGCCCGAGCGGCCCCCCGAACGCGAGTCCGAAATCGATGATGGGCGAGACCATGATCACGCCGGCGGGCGCCACGCCGTGCTCGGTCGCCAGAACCTCGGCGAGACGCGACACGCGGAAGCCGCCATAGCTCTCGCCGGCGAGATAAACAGGCGAGGTCAGCCGCCCGGTCTTGGCGAGATGAAGGCGGATCACATTGCCGAGCGCGTCGATGTCCGGTTTGACGCCCCAAAATTCCTTCTGCGCCTTCTCGGGATCGAGCGCGCGGCTGAAGCCGGTACCGACGGGATCGATGAAGACGAGATCGGTGAAGGGGAGCCATGTATCGGGATTGTCGACGACCTTCAAGCTCGCCGGCACAGGCGCGCCGTCACCCGGGAAGGTGAGGACACGCGGACCGACCGCGCCGATGTCGAGATAGGCCGACGCCGCGCCCGGGCCGCCGTTGAAGAGATAAGTCACGGGGCGATGTTCCGCGTCGCCGGCATTGGCGAGCGTGAAGGAGACATAGAAGACCTCGGCCGTGGTCTCGCCCTGGGCGTCCTTCAGATCGATCGTGCCGGCGGTAGCGTTGTAAGCGAGCTTCTTGCCGCCGAGCATGATCTCATGCTGCGTCACGCTGTCGGCCGGCAAGAGCGTGCGATGGGGCGGGGCGGGCGTCTGCGCGCCGGGGCCGCCTTGCTCGCGCCGCGGCGGCTCCTGGCGTGGCGCTTGCTCCTGCGCGTGGAGCGCCGGGGCAAGGACGAGAAGCAGGGCGAGAAGGGTGGGGAGAGGGGCGCGCCGCATGACGCGAAGACTAGTCCAGAGGCAGGCCGCTTGCCTATCCCGCGCCGAAACTTTGCACGAGGCTGCCGGCGACGAGATACCAGCCGTCGACCAGCACGAAGAAAATGAGCTTGAACGGCAGCGAGATCGTCACCGGCGGCAGCATCATCATGCCCATCGACATGAGAATCGAAGCGACCACGATGTCGATGACGAGGAAGGGCAGGAACAGCAGGAAGCCGATCTCGAAGGCACGGCGCAGTTCGCTCACCATGAAGGCAGGCACGAGGACGCGCAGCGTGACGTCCTTGGGCGAGGCCACGGGCGGAAGCTTCGCCATGCCGGTGAAAAGCTGCAGGTCCTGGCTGCGCACATGATCGATCATGAAGTCGTGGAGCGGGGCGACGCCGCGATCGAACGCCTGCTCGTCGGTGATCTTGTTCTCCATGAGCGGCGCGATGCCGTTCTGATATGACGCCTGCAATGTCGGCTCCATCACGAAGCCGGTGAGGAAGAGCGCGAGGCTCACCAGCACGATATTGGGCGGCGTCTGCTGCGTGCCGAGCGCGTTCCTTAGAAACGACAGGACGACGATGATGCGCGTGAACGAGGTGACGGTGACGAGGATCGCCGGCGCGAGGCTTAGGACCGTGAGCAGCACCAGGAGCTGCACGAGCCGTCCGGTCGACGAGCCGCCCTCGCCGAGATCGAGCGTCACCGATTGCGCCAAGGCGGGTGTCGCGCGAAGCACGAGTGCGAGAAGACTCAAGCCGAGCGCAAGGAGGCCGCGGCGCATCATCGAGCGGTCTCCTCGAGCGCGGCGGTGAAGCCGCCGGCGCGGACGGCGGAACCGCTTTCCACCACGATGTCGCCATTCATGCCGAGCAGCACGAGATGTTCGGCATCATCGCGCTTTACCAGCACCAGCCGGCGCTTGGCGTCGAGCGGCAGGACTTCCACGATGGCGAGGCGCCGCTTGCCACCGCTCGTCGTGAGCCGGCCCATCACTCCGAGGCGCCGCGCGATCCAGGCAAGCGCCAGGATAAGCGCGATGACGATGAGCAGCGCCGAGAAGTACCAGGCGTAGCTTTGGATCATGGGTTAGCGCTCGCTCTCGCGGGCACCGTGCGCGGCGCCGTATGCCGCGGCCGCGCGCCGCTGCGTATCACTGCGCTGTTGCTTAAGGAGGTCGGCGGCCAATCCCTCGAGCGTGTGGAGGAGTTGGCCGAGTGCTGCCACGAGCGCCGCCCGTTCGCAGATCGGCGCTGTTGCGACTTCCGCCATCGCGGCTTCGACCGCGGCATATAGCCCTGCGAGGTCGAGCGTCGCGCCCTCGCGCACCGCGGTGCGGGCGCGTTCGAGGCTCTGGGCGATCTCGCCGATGCGGTCCGTCATCATGTCCGTGCCTCGCGCGTTGCGGGAAGGCGTCCATTGGCCTTGAGCACGTAGAACAGGATCTCGGCCACGACCGCGAAGGCTGCGGCCGGGATTCGCTCGCCGACCCCGACCGCCTCGAGCATTTCGGCGAGATCGGCGTTTTCGCGCACGGCGATGCCGTTTTCCTTGGCGAGTTCGAGGATGCGTTCGGCGATCGCGCCACGCCCGGAGGCGACGATCTGCGGCGCCTGGCGGCTCTCGTGCTCGTAGCGGAGTGCCACGGCAAGAGGCGGCCGGTCGGAGGAGGGGCGTGAAGCCAAGCGCGGACTTTCTATCCTTGTGAGCAAGGCGATTGTCGCGTGCTTATCCTTAATTTTTGGTTTCGCCGCGTGTTTGGCGATAACCGGCATTTTACCGGTTTTTAACGCAAATCCGCCGATCATCCGGCGCGATGGATCTGTCGCAAATTCCATTGTTCGAGGCGCTGACGAAGCGCATGACGTGGCTCAGCGACCGCCAATCGGTACTCGCCGAGAACGTCGCGAACGCCGACACGCCGGGTTTCGTCGGGCAAGATTTGCGTCCGCCCGATTTCCGCCAGATCCTTCAGCAATCGACCTCTCAGGTCGCGCTCACAACGACCAATCCCGCGCACATCACGGCGAAGCGCACGCTTGCCGACATCGAGACGCGGGAGTCCGAGAGCGGCGGGAGCGGTCCGGGCGGACATGTCTCGCTCGAGCAGGAAATGCTCAAAGTGTCGCAGACGGCCAACGACTATGCGCTGGTCGCGACGCTCTACCGCGCCAATCTTGGCCTCGTGAAGACCGTGCTCGGCCGCAGCAGCTAGCGCGAGCGGGAGACGCATCATGGATTTCAGCACACCGCTCGATATCGCCTATTCCGGCATGTCCGCCGAAAGCCAGCGTCTCAAGGTCATCGCCGAGAATCTCGCCAATGCCGATTCGACGGCGGAGGCGCCGGGGCAGGATCCCTATCGCCGCCAGGTCGTGACCTTCTCGGACGTTTTCAACAAGTCGATCGGCGCCAACGAGGTCAAGGTCTCGGGGGTGGTGCCGGCCGGCGGTATGTTCGGGAAGAAATACGAGCCGGGCCATCCCGCAGCCGACGCCGATGGCTACGTGCTGACGCCCAACGTCAATCCCGTCACCGAGCTCATGGATATGCGCGAAGCGCAGCGCAGCTACGATGCGAATCTCAATGTGATCGATGCGGTGAAGGCGATGGTGAGCCGCACCATTGACCTGCTGCACGGCTGAGCGCGGGGACCCCTAGATGCCATCCATAAATTTCTCCGATGCCGTCAACGCCTACCAGAGCGCGGCGCGTGCCGTAACCGGGCCGTCCGCGCCCACGGCTGGTGCGGACAAGAATTTCGGCGACATGCTGCGCGCCGCGGCCGGCAACGTCGTCGATACCATTTCCAAGGGCGAGCAGGCCTCGCTCCAGGCGGCCACCGGCACGGCTGATCTCACCGCCGTAACCGCCGCGGTCAACAATGCCGAGGTTGCGGTGCAGACCGTGGCCGCGATCCGCGACCGCGTCATCGCCGCCTACCAGGACATTATGCGGATGCCGATCTGATGGATGCCAACGACGTTCTCGAAATCGGTCGCGAGACGATCATCGTCGCGATCAAGATCGGCGCGCCGGCGATGCTTCTGGCACTCGTCGTCGGCCTTGCCATAGCACTTCTCCAGGCGCTGACACAGATCCAGGAGATGACGCTCACCTTCGTCCCGAAGATGCTGGTGATCCTGCTGTCGCTCATGCTCTTTCTGCCATTCATGCTGGCGACGCTGCAGACCTTCACCGAAGGGCTGATGAGCCGGATCATCTCCGGATAGCGGCAGTCGAGGGGGCCATGCCGCTCGAACAAGTTCTGCCAGCGAACGCGTTCGCCGCGCTCCTGATCTTTTGCCGGCTGGGCGCGATGATGATGTTGCTGCCGGGCTTCGGCGAGGTCTATGTGCCGCAGCGTTACCGTCTACTCCTCGCGCTCGGCATGGCGTTGCTCCTGACGCCCGTTCTCGCGCCGCTCCTGCCGGCGCTTCCGGGCAGTCCTGCTCAGCTCGCGATCCTTGTCCTTGGCGAGATCACGGTCGGCGTGTTCATCGGCACGCTCGCGCGCATGATGGTGGCGGCGCTCGAGACGGCGGGCATGATGGTGTCGTTGCAGGTCGGGCTTTCGGCCGCGACCATGTTCAATCCGATGGCCGACTCGAACGGCAGCGCGATCCCGGCGGCGCTCTACGGCATGCTCGGCGTCGTTCTGATCTTCCTCACCGATCTCGACCATCTGATGCTGCGCGCGGCGGTCGATAGTTATGGTCTTTTCCGCCCCGGCGCGCTGCCGCCCTTGGGTGATTTCGCCGGCACAGTAGTGCGATTTGCCGCCGGCTCCTTCCGTCTCGCGTTCGAGATGGCTGCACCCTTCATCATCGTCGGCCTCGTCTTCTTCATCGCCCTCGGCATCATCGCCCGTCTCGTGCCGCAACTTCAGGTACTCTTCATCGCCCAGCCGCTGCAGATCCTCGGCGGCCTTGTGCTGTTCACCGTCGTCCTCGCCGCCGGCATGCGCTGGTTCCTTGAAGCTTTTGCGCAGCAACTGGCCTTTCTCACCGGAGGCTAGGCGTGGCGCAGGATTGGGATGACGGCCAAAAAACCGAAGACCCGTCGCAACGGCGTCTGCAGCGTGCCCGTGAGGAGGGCCGCGTCGCGCATTCGCGCGAGATCAACACATGGTTCATGCTGGCGGCGTTCGGCCTCAACCTCGTGTTCGTTCTGCCCTCGACGATGGGACGGATCGTGCGCGCGCTCGATCTCTTCACCGATCCGCAACGCTTCATCGTCGCGGATGGGGTCATGTGGGAGGCCGTAACCGCGGCCCTTACCGGCGTTGCCGGCGCGCTCGTCGTACCGTTCGTGATCCTGCTGATCGCCGCTGTTGCTGGCAGCGTCGTGCAGACGGGGTTTGTGTTCGCAACCGAGCGGATCGGATTCAAGGCAAGCCATCTCTCGCCGCTCGAAGGCGTAAAGCGTCTGTTCTCGCTGCGCGGCGTCGTCGAGCTGGGCAAGAGCGTGGCCAAGGTTCTCATCGTCGGCGCCATCGCGGTGATGATGCTGCGCGGCGAGATCGAGCACGTCTCGCAGATGGCGACGCTCACGCCCGAGGACACGCTCGTCGAGATCGGCCGCCTGGTGCTGCGCCTCCTCGGCGGCATCCTCGCGATCCTGACCGCGCTCGCGGGCGCCGACTATGTTTATCAGCGCCTCAACCTAATGCGCGGCCTGCGCATGACGCGGCGCGAGATCAAGGAGGAGCAGAAGCAGTCCGAAGGCGATCCGCTCGTGCGTGCACGACTCCGGCAAATCCGTATGGATCGGGCACGCAAGCGCATGATGGCGGCAGTCCCCGGCGCTTCGGTCGTCATCACCAATCCGACGCATTACGCCGTTGCTCTGAAGTACGAGCTTGGTGATTCGGGCGCGCCCACGGTCGTCGCCAAGGGTACCGACCTCATCGCCCTCAAGATTCGCGAGATCGCCGAGGAGAATGGTGTCCCTGTGGTTGAGAATCCCCCCCTCGCACGCGCGCTCCACGCGGGTGTCGAAATCGACCGCGAAATTCCACCCGAGCATTACAAGGCTGTGGCCGAGATCATTGGTTACGTTTTCCGCCTGAAGGGCAAAATCCGGCCCCCCGCGCCGGCAATGTGATAAGTTTCGCGCTATGGACGCATCGGTCGAACGGGAAAGCCGCGTCGCAGCGCGGAACGCGGAAGCGAAAGAATCGGCGCCCAGCGCAATCTCGGCGACCGACGCGCGCCCGGCGGCGACATTGCCCCGCTGGGTTCATGGGCTGAGCGCAGCCGCGCTCTTCCTCGCGCTCGCCGCGTTGACGCTCGGCACACTTCTCTTCACGGAGATGCTTGAGGGCGAGGCGGCGCGTCCGGTGGCACTCTTGCTCGCGGGACTCGCGCTTGTCATCGGCAGTGCCGCCGTCGTCGCGCGCCTCGTCCATACGACTTTCGTCAGCCGCCTCGCCCTTTTGAGTCAGGCGCTCGAGACTTCACCGCAAGCCCATTTCATCGTCGGGCCAGACGGGCGCGCAGCCTACGCCAACGCCGCCTTTCGTCGCTTCTTCGGGACCTCGCCGCGCCCGCTCGAGGCGATTAAGCGCATCATCGCGCCGGGCGATCCTTCGGCCGCCGATTTCGCGCGTCTTGCTCTCGACGCGAGCGAGCGTGGCGCTACGAGCGGCCGCATCGCGCTCGCACAAGGCGGCGCCGGGCAAAGCTGGTTCGCCGTCACGGCGCACGCGCTCTCGGGCCGGCCGGGCTTCACGCTGTGGAGCTTCGAAGACGTTACCGCGCGGCACGAGATGGAGCAGGTGATCCGTGACGAGCAGCGCAAGCTGGCGGATTTCCTCGACAGTGCGCCGGTGGGCTTCTACTCGGTCGATGCGACGGGTGCTTTCCTCTTCGTCAATGAGGCCTTGGCCGAGTGGCTGGGCACGACGCCCGGGGCGCTCGTCGAAGGCGGCACACGGCTTGGCGATTTCCTGGCCTTCCCCGCGCCCGCCGGCGCGCCCCCGCACGCGCCCTTCTCCGGCGGCAACGAGCGGACCGGCGAGGTTGTGCTGAAGGGCCGCCAAGGCCGCACTTTCCACGCCTTCATCTCGCAAAGCGTGGTGCGTACGGGCAACGGCCTGCGCACCCGCTCGATCGTGCGCGACCTCTCGCCCGAGCGCGAGCACGAGGAGGAGGCGCGCCTCTCGCGCCAGCGCTATCAGGGCTTCTTCGCAAACGCTCCCGTCGGGATCGCGCTCGTCGGCCGCGACGGCCGGATCGAAGAGGCGAACGGCGCGCTCTGCGAGCTATTGGGTCTTGGGCAGCATTCCGAACTCGTCGGGCGCAACGTCGTCGGGTTTGTGGATCCGGCGGAGCGTGCCCTTGTCGCGGCGAGTCTCGATGAGGCGGCGGCGGGCCGTACCGTCGGCTCGCCCGTCGAGATTCGCCTGCGCGGCGCGCGCGAGCGCAGCGCCGCCGTATTCGCGAGCCGGCTCGGGCCGGGCGAGGATGCGGGCCTCATCCTCCATTTTATCGACACGACCGAGCGCAAGAGCCTCGAGGCGCAATTCGCGCAATCGCAGAAGATGCAGGCGGTGGGTCAACTCGCCGGCGGCGTCGCGCACGATTTCAACAATCTGCTGACGGCGATGATCGGCTTCTGCGATCTCCTGCTGCTGCGCTTCCGTCCGGGCGATCCGTCCTTCTCGGACATCATGCAGATCAAGCAGAACGCCAACCGGGCGGCAAATCTTGTGCGCCAGCTTCTCGCGTTCTCGCGCCAGCAGAGCCTGCAGCCGCGTGTCCTCAATGTCACTGACGTGCTCGACGAGCTGAAACATCTGCTGCGGCGCCTCATCGGCGAGAACATCGAGCTGAACGTGACGCACAGCCGCGATCTGGGCCTCGTCAAAGTGGATCAGGGACAGCTCGAGCAAGTCATCATCAATCTCGTCGTCAACGCGCGCGACGCGATGCCCGGCGGCGGCACGCTCGCGATCCGCACCGCGAACGTGACTCTGGAAGCGGCCGTGCGGCGCGGCCACGAGATCATGCCGGCGGGCGATTACGTGCAGATCGAGGTGCGCGATACGGGCTTCGGCATCCCGCAGGAAAATCTTGAACGGATCTTCGAGCCGTTCTTCTCGACGAAGGAAGTGGGGTCTGGAACCGGGCTCGGCCTCTCGACCGTCTACGGCATCGTGAAGCAGACGGGCGGCTTCGTGTTCGCCGAGAGCGAGCCGGGTGACGGCGCCGCCTTCATCATCCTGCTGCCGCGGCTTGCGGGCGCGGAAGCCGCGCCTGGCGCGCGCCCCGAAAGCGCTGAGCAGCAGAGCATGCGCGATCTCACGGGCGCCGGCACCGTGCTGCTTGTCGAGGACGAGGACCCGGTGCGGCTCTTCAGCGCGCGCGCCTTGAAGAACAAGGGCTACAAGGTGGTCGAGGCGAAGAGCGCGGAGCAGGCGCTCGAGGAGATAGAGAAGGTCGGGGTCGCGAGCTTCGACCTGCTCATCACCGACGTGGTCATGCCGCGGATGGACGGACCGGCGCTCGTCAAAGAGGTGCGCGCCATTCAGCCCGACATGAAGGTGATCTTCATCTCGGGCTATACCGAGGACGCGTTCAGGAAGCGCCTCGGCGACGAAAGCAGCATCCACTTTCTGGCGAAGCCGTTCAGCCTTAAGCAGCTCGCCGGCAAGGTGAAGGAAGTGATGGTCGCGGGGGGATGACGCGGGAGGGTGCATTGCTGCACCCTCCCTTTTCGTCATGCCACCTGTAGATCGGCGACCAGGACCTTGCCCTTGGTCTCGGGGCCGAGCGCGGCCGCCGCGGCCCAGCACAGCGCACCGATCCAGGTGCCGATGATCATCGGGACGGCCAGTCCCGTGCCGTAATGATCCGCCATGTAGGTCAGGAGGAGCGGAACGAAACCGCCGAAGATCGCCGCCTGGTGATAACAGAAGGCGGATGCGGTTGCGCGGATCTCGGTTGGGAAGCGCTCGTTGAGATAAGGCACCATCTGTCCCTGCATTCCGCCGCCGGCGCAAAGCCCTTGCGCGACGAAGCCCACGGCGACCCACAGGAAGTGGCTGGACAAGAGATAAAGCGGCGCGAGCGGCAGAGCGATGATCGCCGGGATGATGATCGCCGCGCGCCGGCCCCATTTGTCCGCCATCCAGCCCCAGCCGCAGGTCGACAGGAACAGGCCGAGATTGGCGAAGAAGATCGGCGTCGCGACCATCCCCGGCGACAGGTGCAGGTCCTTTTGCAGATGCGTCGCGAAGAGCGCGTTGACCGAGTAGTAGGCGACAAAGCCGCCTGCCATCCAGATGCAGGCGCTGACCGTGTTGCCCAGCACCTTCAGCTTGAAGATGGAGAGAAGCGGGGCCCGGACCTCGCGCTTCTCCTCGCGCTGCCGGCGCCGGTTCTCGAGCCAGATCGCCGGTTCCTTGACGAACCTGCGGACATAGAAGACCGACAAGGCTGGCAAAACGCCAACCCACAGCATGCCGCGCCAGCCGATGTAGCTGTAGAAGAGGCCGTAGATCGCGCTCGACAGCATGAAGCCGAGGCCCCACGAGCCTTGCAGCACGCCGCCCATAAAGCCGCGCGAGCGGACCGGCCACGTCTCCATCGCGAGCGCCGCTCCGGCCGGCCATTCCGCGCCCATGCCCAAGCCGAGGAGCGCCCGGAAGAAGAACAGGTAGGCGAAGCTCGGCGAGAAACCCGCGGCGAAATTGCTGAGCGAATACCACAGGATCGAGATCATCAGCGGAATCTTGCGTCCGACCCGGTCGGCAAGCCACCCGGACCCGACCGCGCCCACCAGGCGAAGCCAGAGCGTGACGGACAGGACGAACGCGACTTCGGTCAGCGGTACGTGAAATTCCTGCGAGATCGGTACGATGATGAGCAGGAACATCGTGAAGTCGAAGGCGTCGAGTGTCCACCCGAGCCAGGCTGCCCACCAGGCAAGCCATTGCTCTTTCGTCGGCTCCTTCCACCACGGAACTTTCGCGTCCTGAGCTAGCGCCATGAAGTCCTCCCGTTTTCCGCCCCGCGGGCGGTTTGATTTGGCGTTGCCGTCAAGAAGTGCCGTTCTGGTGCGGCTTTGAATGTTCGTCTTCTCCGATCCTCTACTCCTTATGGACTAGGCGTGTTCCACGCGCGCCGGCCGGGCATCGTGGACGCCCCTGGCTTCCCAATTCTTTGGACGAAAACGGTTGCGATGTAAAGGAATCACATTGGCCATACGGGCCGGTGCAAGAATCTCAGCGACGGCGGCCGGCGAGCCCCGCGCCCATATCCTGTTCGCCCCCAGTCTCGAACGGAATGTCGTAGACGGTCTCGAGCGCGTCGGCGAGATCCTGTTTGAAATTGGGCAGCGCATCGGCCGCGATCTTTTGCAGCGCGGGGTTGTTGTCGCGCTCCGCGGCGAAAGTGAAGTCGTCGAGCGCGTTCTGTTGATCCTGGATTTGCGAGGCAATGTAGGCGCGTTCGAACGCTTCGCCCGACAGGGCCGCGAGCTGCGCCGCGTCGGGCGTGCGCGCGGTGTCGGGCGCCGTGCCGGATGTGCGCGCGAACTCGGCGAGTTGGTCGCCGAGCGGCGCGCTGTGCGCGGCGATGCGCTGCGCCAGGGCGACGACCGCCGGCGTGCGCGCCTTCTTTTCGGCAAGCTCCGAAAGCGCGAGCTGCGATTGCGCGTGCGCCAAGGCCGAGGAGACGAAGATCTGATCCTCGAGCGCGCCTCTGTCGCCGGTATGCTCTTCGGCGCACCCCTGAATTAGAAGCGCCGCGGCAAGCGCCGCCCCCAGTCCCACGAGCCGCATGAACCCTCCTCGGTCGGGCCCATTCTGCCTTGCGCCGCGGTTCGCTGTCGAGCGGAAGTGGCTCTTCGACATTTCTTAGGGTTTGGAGAGCAGAAGAGCGCAGCTCGAATGAGGAAATGCGCGCATGTTTAGACAAAATGTTCGCATCGGCATCACGCTTGGTCACGCGTGCGGCGTCGTCGGCGCGATGATCGCGCTTGATTCCGTGCTCGCGCGCTTTGGCTATACGGCCGATCGCGTGTTCCCATATCCCGTCATCGCCGCGTGCATCATCGGCGTACTCATGATCGTGCTGGGTCAGCGGCTGATCTATGAGAGCAGCATCAAGCGGAATAAGGGACCGTGGGGGCAGTGAGCGGACTCTGACGAGGCGCCCGTGCTGGCGGGCACGGGCTCGCGACGATCAGGCTAGTGCCCGCGGGCGCCGCCAGCGCGTATCATCGGCTCTCGCGTGCGCCGTGGCGCTGTTGAAGGAGGGCCGCCGATGCCTGCCGACATACCCGAATTGCTCCGCGACTTCGTGACCGAAGTCAGAGCGCTGTGGCGGGAGGACTTGCCCGACGCCGAGCGCTGGAAAAGGGTGGCGGGCCTCTTGCCGATGCTGCTCGGCTCCGAGGCGCTCAAGGAGAGCGCAAAGTCTTGGCCGGCGCCTCCGGCCGGCCATCCGCGCGCGCAGAACCTGCTGTTCTACGAGGATCGCGACTACCATTTCGTCATCAATGGCTTGATCAAGCGGCCGGGCGATCGCACCGCCGTCCATGACCACGCCCATACGTGGACGGTCTATAGCGTGCTCGAAGGCTCCGAGCGGGTCGTGCGCTATCGCCGCAACGGCAGCGCGATCGAAGAGGACGGCGATTATCACGTGCGCCCCGGCTTCGTTGACGTCGTGCCGCCGCGCATGATCCATGCCGAGTACGCGGGCCCCGAACGCACCGTCGCGGTGATCGTGCGGAGCCAGAAGGTCGGGGATTTCCCGCAAGGACGCTTCGATCCCGCGACCGGCGCCGCGGGCGAGGCGCCCGGACCGGAGCAGGTGCCTTACACTCTCTGAGAGCGCCTGAGCGACATCGCGCGCGGGGCCTTTCCGTGCGCGCCGTCAAGGCACCACCTCCCGCGTGTACGTGTTATCGACCACCAGCACCGGGCAATCGCGGGCGCAAATCGGCAGCCGGCTGGCGCCTCGATAGAGCGCGCGACCATACTTCGCTTCCGCTTGCTTCGGGCGCAGCAAGGCGCCGTTGCGTTCGCGCCAGAAGACGCTACGAACAAGAACAGGGATGGGCTTGAATGCAGGTTCTTCCATCGCATCCCCCAATCGGGCGCGCGTGAGTGCGGCCCTTCGGTAGCGACCGCTACGTCAATGTGAGGGAGCGATGCAAGTTAATTAGTTGGTTATGCAATTATATGCGCTATCGTTAGAGACGATTGGGCGTATCGCAAACTTTAAAGACGTATCGGGCAGACTCAGACAAGATCAAGGCGCACTTTTTCGTACTTCTGTCTCAACAGCGAGATAAAGTTTTCGCCGCGGGCTACGGCTGCAATGTCGCCTTGATCGACAACCACGATCACGATTCCGCGGTCCTGGAAGATCTTAAGTTGCTCGCGCGCTGCATCCTTGGTGCGCCCTTCGCCGGTTATCCCTTCCCTTGAGAAAATCACGCCGAAGCGTGCTTTGACGGAGTCAAGGACCCGACAGAATTTGGCGAAGTGGGTAAAATCGGCGGGATCCTGCCAGTCCTTGCATTCACAAACGAAATAGCGGCCCAGTTCTGATCGGAAGTCTATTTCTGGCCCCTCAACTGAACAGATGACATCGTAATCTGTCGAACCACTACGCTGTCGGGTCTTGGTTCGGCAACCTGGCATGCACGAGAAAAGGTAGTCCGCGATTGCTTCGAGGGCTTTTCCTGTTCCATCGCCCTGACGGGCGATTAAATTCCTGACATAACGCGTGTTAGTAACGTAGACGCCAATCTCCTGGGGTGAAGGAACTTGAGAGATCCAGCTTCTATCGAGGCGTTGCAGAACCCACTCGGGGTACGCCCCTTGCTCGTTATCAGCCGTGAAGTGCTGGTACATCTCGTTCGCATAGCGCCTGAACACGGCATCGGAAATGCCTTCGCCCCATACCATTCGGAAATAGACACCAGTCGTTTCCGCGGGAACATTACCCGCGTTTCCAATTGCATCCTCGACAAGTGTGAGCATGAGATACCTTCGTGCGATCACGGGGTACCCCAGTGCTCGGTAGCACTCATATATCCAGACCAGAGGTGTCCCCTTGGACTCCCAAGTATTCTTTGCCAATTGGGCCTGAAGTAATTGATCATAAAGACCAGCGTACATGGCTAGCGCTTCGTGAAAGCGGCCCGTCACGCGATAGAAGTTGCCAATCGCTTCCCACGCTCGGTGCCCAGTTGATTTAGGCGTGATCGATGTGGCCGGGAATACGCTGGGAAGTGAATCACACAGGTTCGCGGCACTGCGCCGATCGTTTAACAAAATCCCGTGAAGCTCGCGCGGCAGATGGTCCCGCTCGATCTCGTCCGCGAGCCTCTTCGCGTATTCTTCAGCTGTTTCGGCCATCTGGTCCCTGAAGGGTAGGGCGCGAACGCGCACCGAACAATCTGTCCGCGTTGTCCGCGAATTGTCCGCGAAACAGGGCGGAAGCGCTTTGAATCACACCGAACGGGACAGACCGAAGCGGAAAGCGGCCGCTAAAAAGCGGCCACGTTTTCAAAGGCTCTTGGCGGATGGGGTGGGATTCGAACCCACGATCGAGTTGCCCCGATGCCGGTTTTCAAGACCGGTGCCTTAAACCGCTCGGCCACCCATCCGCGGCTGCCATTATAGAGCGTGCGGGTGCCCTCAGTTCGTAAGCTCTGCTGGCGGGGGTGCCGCCGGCAGAATGAAATGGGCGACGAACAGCGCCACCACGAACAGGGCGAGCGCGATCCCGATATAGTCGTAGCGGTCGAGGCGGCGGCGCATGGCGGCAGTGGAGCCGATCGCGCGCCGCGGCTCAAGCCTTCTGCGCCGGCATGGCGACGCCGAAGCGCTCAGCGACGCGGGCGAGATCGGTCCACACGCCCGCCGGCACCGGAATGCCGCTCGCGCGCCGCGCCTCATATATGCGGTCGCCGCGCTCGCCCGGCATCAGGATCTCGTCGAAGCCCGCCTGGCGCGGCAGCGCCCGCAATAGATCGGCAAGCCGGGCGACGCCGGCGCGGAATGCGGCCGGATCGGCGAAGCGCGCGATGTCGATCGCGATGAGGAAGCTGTTCTGGCGGTGGAGCGCGGCCGCTCCGCCCTCGGCGAGCGCCGGCGCGAGGATGGCGTTGCCGGTGAGGATGCTCGCGATGCATTCCGCCATGAGCGAGAGCCCCGCGCCCTTGGCTCCGCCCAAGGGGAGCGGCAGCTCGGCTTTCTGCGCGTCGGTCGTGGCGGCGCCCTCGGCATCGAGCGCCCAGCCCGGCGCAAGCTTTGCTCCCGCGCGGCGCAACGCGGCGAGCCGCCCGAGCGAGACGACGCTCGTCGCCATGTCGAGCACGATCGGCCGCTCGCCGCCGCCCGGTACCGCAAACGAGAGCGGGCTCGTCGAGACCGCGGCGACGCGGGCGCCGTGATAGGGCATGTTGGGAATGGACGCCGTCGCCGCGATCGCCGCCATGCCGTGCTCGGCGACGCGCCGCGTGTAGAAGCCGATCGCCGCCGTGTGCGTCGTGCGCCGCACGAGCGCGAGGCCTATGCCGGCGGCGCGCGCCTTCGCCATCGCCAGGTCGGCGGCATAGGTCATGGCGATGGGCCCGGCCGCGCGGTCGGCGTCGATCATGACCGCGGCCGGTGCGTCGAGCCGCAGCATCATCACGGGCTTGGGGTTGAGCCCGCCCTCGTCGATGATCTCGATATAGCGCGGGATGCGCTGCACGCCGTGACCGTCATTGCCGCGCAGGTTCGACCACACGAGCACGTGCGCCACCTGCGCCGCGTGCTCCTTGGACATGCCGGTCGCACGGAAGATCGCGGCGGCGAAATCTTCGAGCGCCGCCGCCGCGACGACCGGCGTCTCCGCCATGACGCTAGGCGCGCGCCGGGAAGTATTTGTCGAGCCAGCCGCGGATCACCGACACGACGCGCGGGTTCTCGTCCGAGAACATGAAATGGTCGGTCTCGGCGAAGAGATGAAGATCCGTCGGCTGGCGCGAATGCTCGAAGAGCCGCACCGATTGCTCGGTCGGCGTCACGCTGTCGTTCGAGCTGTGAAGCAGGAGGAGCGGGCGCGGGGCGATCTTGCCCACGACCTCGTTGGCGCGGAACTCGAACATGCTTTCGACCGTGTCGAACGGGAACTCCATGATCGAGTTCGAGGCGAGGTTGGTGCGCAGGTGCGGCGGGATCGGCACGATGTCGTAGCGCGGTACCATGAGCGTGCGGCCGTCGGCCTTGGCACGCCGGCCTTCCTCCATCATGCGGGTGAAGCGCGCCCACGCTTCGGGGCTCGCGTGCTGGCGGCGGAACTTGGTCTCGCCGTCGCCCCAGCCGCCGCTCGAGATGATGGCGGCGAGCCGTTCGTCGACGCCGCCCGCATAGACCGCGACGGCGGCGCCAAAGCTCGATCCGACGGCGGCGACGCGCGTGCCGTCGATGTCGCGGCGCGTGCCGAGATAGGAGACCGCGGCGCGCACGTCCGCCACCTGCTCGAGGCAGATGACGCGCGCCTTCTCGCCCTCGCTCTCGCCGCAGCCGCGAAAATCGAAGCGCATCGCCGCATAGCCCCAGCTCGCGAGCATGCGGCACGGGTTGACGCAGTTGCTGCTCGCCTTGTTGCTGCCGAAGCCGTGGAGCACGAGGAAGGCAGGCCGCCGCTCGCCCGGCTTCATGTCGTTCGGCAGATGAAGGATGCCCGCAAGCTGAAGCTCGGCCGATTGAAAGGCGACGCGCTCTTCCATGAAAATCTCGCTCCCACTCGTTCCGGGAACCATACGCTCGCCGCGCGGGCGCCTCAAGCGCGGCCCGGCGATGCTTTTAACCGTGCGGGATCGCGCTCGTTGGAAGTCCCGCGTCCTCGGCCGCGGACGCGAGTTCCTTCCAGGTGTTCGTGTCGATCGGAATGCCATCGGCGAGGCGCTTGGCGCGCGACTTGCGCTCTGGTTCGCCTGCGATCATCACCTCCTCGACGCCGGGCCGCGTGGGCGAGGATTTGACCCAGCCGATCACGGCCTCCATTTCGCGGGCCATCTCCTTCGTGTCGCCGAAGCGCGCAGGATCGAGCACGATCGAGAACATGCCGTTCTTGACGCCGTGATTGGGAATGCCGGCCTGCATCGCGCCGCCGCCGGTCAGCACTCCGGCCAGCAGCTCGCAGGCAAGCGCCAGGCCCGAGCCCTTATGGTCGCCGAACGGAAGCATCGCACCATTGCCGCGAAAGAAGACCGCGGGGTCGGTCGCGTTGTTGCCGTGCGCGTCGATCAGGTAGCCGTGCGGCAGCTCTTTGCCCTCGTTGAGGGCGACGCGCAGCTTGCCCGCGGCGACGCGGCTCGTCGCGAAGTCGAGCACCACCGGCGGCGTTCCGGCGGCACTGGGGAAGGTGATGCAGACTGGATTGGTGCCGAACCGGCCGGTCATGCCGCCGAACGGCGCGACCCTTCCCGGCGCGATCATCACATTCACGAACTGGATCGACGCGAGGCCTGCGGCCGCCGCCTGCTCGCCATAGGCGCCGACGCGCGCGACGTGATGCGTGTTGCGCAAGGCGAAGATGCCGACACCATCGGTCTTCGCCTTGGCGATCGCCCATTCGGTGGCTTCGCGCGCGGTGACCTGCCCGTAACCCATCTGGCCGTCGAACACGGCGATCGGTCCGAGCTCATGCACCAGCACGGCGTGCTGGTTGGGCCGCAGATGACCCTCGCGCACGTTGCGCATGTAGGTCGGGATCATGCCGACGCCGTGGCTGTCATGGCCTTTGAGATTGGCCTCGACCAGATGGCTCGCGACCTCATCGGCTTCGTTTGCGGCGCTGCCGGAGGCCGCGATGATGTCCCGGGCAAGGCGGGTCAGCGCTTCTACGGTGATGATCATGGCAATGGTCCTATTTTTCGTGAGCGCATCTGCCGGGGCGTCCTTCTAGTCGCCCTTGGCGCGGCGCACGGCGCGGCGGCTCAGATATTCCGAGAGCACAAGCGCCGCGAGCGAGAGCGCGACCGAGACGAGTGCCAACCGCATCGCTGGCGCGTCGCCCCCCGGCACCTGCGTGTCAGCATAGATCGCGAGCGGCAGGGTCCGGGTCTCGCCGGGAATGTTGGAGACAAAGGTAATGGTGGCGCCGAACTCGCCGAGGCTCCTGCCGAACGACAGCATTGCCCCCGCCAGAACGCCGGGCAGCGCGAGCGGCAGCGTTATGGTGAAAAAGACACGCGCATAGCCGGCGCCAAGCGTGCGCGCGGCACGCTCGAGCCGGAAATCGATCCCTTCGAGCGAGAGGCGGATGGCGCGCACCATGAGCGGGAACCCCATTACGGCCGAGGCGACCGCGGCTCCGGTCCAGCGGAAGGCGAGCGTGATGCCGAGCGTATCGTAAAGCCAAGCACCCAACGGCCCGTGCCGCCCGAGCAGCAGCAGCAGGCCGTACCCGATCGCCACCGGCGGAAGCACCAGCGGCAGGTAGACGACGCTTTCGGCGAGCGCTTTCAGCGGGAAGTCGCGGCGCGCGAAAAGGGCGGCGAGCGCAATCGCGAAGGGCAGGGATGCCGCGACCGCCACGCCCGACACCTTGAGGCTGAGCCAAATCGCGTTCCATTCGGCGTCGGTCAGGTGCGCCATCGGGACATGTTAGCAAAGGCGGGCCGCAATTCCGCCGTGCGCGCGAACTGGGGCCCGGCGTAGCTGCAGCCGCAAGGGAACGATGCGCGCCACGGCTCCGTTTCCAGCGGAAGAAATCTCGGAATAGGAGGATTCCCATGCGTTCGCAGACGGCGGCAGCCTTTGTCATGGCGGCGCTTGCGCTTTCCGCCTGCGGCACGTCGACCTCGGATCGCGCGATCTCCGGCGGCGTCATCGGCGCCGGCGCCGGCGCGGTTGGCGGTGCGCTCGTTGGCGCGCCGTTGGCTGGTGCGGCCATCGGCGGCGCGGTCGGCGCCGGTACGGGCGCGCTCACGAGCCCGAACCAGGTCGATCTGGGCAGGCCTGCGTGGGACCGCTGAGCGCCTCGGCAAGCGGGCAAAGTCGCGTAAAAGGTCAACAAAAGAACCAGCGGTTGCCATAAATCAGACATGCTCTCCCGCCACTGTGCGAACGTGCCTTTGATGGGGAGTTTGCTTGTGACGAAGTGGCGTCTTGCTGGCGAACCGAGCCTCGAGGAGTTGCTCGGCGATGAGATCATGGCCCCTGTCATGCGCCGCGCCGGGCTCGACGGCCCCGAGTTGCGCCGTCGTCTCCTCGAACTCGCGCATCGGCTCGGCGAACGGGCCGGCCGCGAGCCTTCATGCCGTTGCGGGAGCGCGGTCGGCTAGCCGCGGCGCCGTCTCCGCGGGCGCCAGCGGGAGCGTCATGACCGCCCGCAGGCCCGGCTCGTTGTCTTCGAGCCAGCACATTCCGCCATGAAGCCGCGCGACCGCGCGGACAAGGCTCAATCCCAATCCGTTGCCCGGCGTGCTGCGGCTACCTTCGAGCCGCACGAAGCGGTCGAACACGGCCTCGCGCCGGTCGGGCGGGATGCCGGGTCCACTGTCCGCGACCTCGACGCGCGCGCCGTCGGCTTCGGCTCGCGCGCGCAGCATCACCATTCCTGCGGGCGTGTATTTGAGCGCGTTGTCGACGAGGTTGGCGATCGCCTGCGACAACAGGTGGCGGTCGCCGCGCACCCGTACTTTCTCGTCCGTCTCGAGGACGAGGCGCAATCCGTTCTCGTCGGCGACCGGCTCGTAGAGTTCGGCCACCGAGCGCGCGATCTCCGCAAGGTCGACCACCGCCCAGGCCTCGCGCCGCGAGCCCGCCTCGGCCTCGGCGATCGATAGAAGCGAGTTGAAGGTGACGAGAAGCCGGTCGGCCTCGGCGATCGTATCGCGCAACGCGTCGCCGTAACGCTGCGCGTCGGGCTTCTCGAGGAGCGTCACTTCCAATCGCGCGCGCAGCCGCGAGAGAGGCGTGCGCAAATCGTGCGCGATGTTGTCGGTCACCTGCCGCATCGCCAGCATCAGCCGCTCGATCTGGTCGAGCATGGCGTTGAGGTTGGCGGCGAGCTGGTCGAACTCGTCGCCGCTTCCCGAGAGCGGCACGCGCTGGCTCAGGTCGCCGTGGATGATGCGCGCACTCGTGCGGTTCACGGCCTCTATGCGCCGCAGCATGTGCCCGGTCATGAGCACGCCGCCGATGATGCCGAGCGCGAGCGTGAGGAGCGCCGCCCATGACAGAGTGTCGAGGATGCGTGCGCGGAACGCCGAGGCGTCGCGCAGGTCGCGCCCGACGAGGAGCCGATAGCCCCCCGGCAACACGAACACGGAGGCGAGCGCCTGATGCGTCTCGGCGACACCGCCCGAATTCTCCTTGACCGGAAACTGGATCCAGCCGGGCCGGATCGGGGTCGCGGCCGGCCATTGGTCGAGATTGCCGGCAAGCCGGTGCAGCATCGGATCGGTGATGAGATAGAGCGTGCGCTCGGTGCCGGCGCGGGTGACGCTGCGGTCGCCGATGATCTCGACGAGGCCGGCGAGCCCGCGCTCCTGGTACTGCTCGGCGAGGCCGCGCGATTGCGCATCGAGCGTCGCCTCGGTCTGGCGCTGGGCGAAATCGGCGGTCGAGAAATAGATGAAGACGAGGAGCGCCGTCACCGACGCGGCGAAGAGCGCGAAGTAAAGCGCGGCGAGCCGGACGGCATTGGTGCGCAGATAGCGCCGCATCGCTTACTCCGCCGCGAGGCGATAGCCCGCGCCGCGCACCGTGTGCAGCAGCGCATGCTCGAAGCCCTTGTCGATCTTCTGCCTGAGGCGGCTCACATGCACGTCGATCACGTTGGTCTGCGGATCGAAGTGATAGTCCCAAACATTTTCGAGCAGCATCGTGCGCGTCACGACCTGGCCCGCGCGCCGCATCATGAACTCCAAGAGCCGGAACTCGCGCGGCAGGAGCTCGATCTCGCGCCCGCCGCGGCGCACGCGCCGCGCCAGCAGATCCATCTCGAGATCGCCGACGCTGAGCCGCGTCGTGACGTTGGGCCCGCCGCTCCGCCGCAAGAGCGCTTCGAGACGTGCGAGCAGCTCGGCAAACGCGAACGGCTTTACAAGATAGTCGTCGCCGCCGGCACGCAGGCCTTTGACGCGATCATCGACTGCACCCAAGGCGCTCAGGATCAAGGCGGGCGTGCGCACGTCGGCCGCGCGCAAGGCGGTGATCAGGGCGAGCCCGTCCAGTCCCGGCAGCATGCGGTCGACGACGAGCGCGTCGTAGCTGCCGTCGGTCGCCATGAAGAGGCCCTCGCGCCCTTCGGCGGCGTGATCGACCACATAGCCGCTCTCGCCGAGGCCTTTCACGACATAGGCAGCGGCTTCGCGATCGTCCTCGATGACAAGAACTTTCATTAAAACACTCGCGCATGCCGACAATAGAGCGCGCATTGGACACGGAAAAGACCCGCCGCCGAGGAACGACCTCAAGCAAATCCTCGTTAGCGTACAGCCAGAAAGGCGGATGAAACCGCGCCGTTTGGACCTGGGAGAGCAAGAGCATATGGATCAGCCCCGCACGGGCGGGCCGACGGCCTCGATCCTCATCGTCGAGGATGAGGCGCTCATCGCAAGTTACATTCGCGAGGTGCTTGAGGAATCGGGCTTCGCGATCGTCGGCGTGGCGTCTTCGGGGATCGAGGCGCTGACACTTGCGGCCGACATGCGGCCTGATCTCGCGCTCGTCGACATCAAGCTCGCCGGGCCCATGGACGGGATCGAAGTCGTGCAGGAGATGCGCCGCCGCTTCGACGTGCCCGCGATCTTCCTTTCGGGCGTGGCCGATCCCGCGGTGATGGAACGCGCCCGGAAAACCCCGGCCTTAGGCTTCCTCGAGAAGCCGTTCCGGCCGAGCCAGGTCTTCAACGCGCTGCAGCGGGCTCTCTCACGGACGCCGGGCTAGGCCCGCCACGGCCCGGTCAGCCCAATGTCACCCACAACGCCAGCGCCCAGCCGAGCACGACAACCGCCCAGTCCTGCCGGTCGAAAGCTCTTTTGCCCATTGCCGCCTTCCTTGCGCGAGAAGAGGCAAAGTTAGCGCAAGAACAAAACAGGAACAAGTGCTTTCTTAGCCAGGGGCGCCTGCCTCATTTCCACTGGCGCAGCTCAATGCTGTAGCCGTTTGGATCGTGGATTTCCGCGCGGGCATAGGTGTCGCGGACGAGCGGGCCCCAGGTGATGGGCACACCCTTTGACTTGAGGAAGTCGACCGCCTTCGCCATGTCCTCGACTTCGATCGCGGCGAGATTCCAGCCGAGATGAACACCGCTGGCCGCCGGCCCAGGCTTCACGCCGTTGTATGTGATGACCTCGATCACGGTGCCGCCGAGATCGAGATAGGCAAGGTCGAGCGCGGTGCCGTTCGGCGCCTGCACGCGATCGCGTTTTTTCACGCTGAAGCCAAGTACCTCCGTGTAGAACTTCACCGTCTGCTCCGGCTGATCGGTGACGAGCTCGACATGATCGATGCGCTTGAACATGAGGTGTCTCCCTAGTTCCGCTTGCCGCGTCGCGTCTCGACATCTCGGATTTCGGCGCGCGCAATGCCGCGCAGATGCACTTCGTCGGGGCCGTCGACGATCTGGAGATAGCGGCCGTGCGTCCAGATGTCGGGGAGCGGCGTGTCCTGGGTCAGGCCCTTGGCGCCGAAGGTCTGCATCGCGCGGTTGGCGATCGCGACTTCGATGCGCGGCACGATCACCTTGATGAGCGAGACCTCGCGCCGCGCCGCCTTGTTGCCATGCGCATCCATGAGCCACGCCGCTTTCAGCACCAGAAGCCGAGCCTGCTCGATCTCGATCCGCGAGAGCGCGATCCATTCGCGGATCGTGCCGTGCTCGGCCAAGGCCTGGCCGAAGGTGCGGCGGGAAAGGGCGCGCTCGACCATGAGCTCGAGCGCGACCTCGGCAGCTCCGAGGGCGCGCATGCAGTGATGGATGCGGCCCGGCCCCAAGCGCGCCTGCGCCAGCGCGAAGCCGCCGCCTTCCTCGCCCAAGAGGTTGTCGGCCGGCACGCGCACGTTCTCGAACAGCACCTCGCAGTGGCCTTGCGGATGGCGCTCGTGCATCACCGGGGGGTTGCGCACGACGGTGAGCCCGGGCGTGTCGCGCGGCACCAGCACCATGCTCTGGCGCTTGTGCGGCTCAGGCCGGTCGGGGCTCGTCTGCCCCATGACGATGAAGATCTTGGTGCGCGGGTCGGCGGCGTTGCTGATAAACCACTTGCGGCCGTTGATGACCCATTCGCCGCCCTCGCGCTTGATCGAAGTGCGGATATTGGTTGCGTCCGAAGATGCGACGTCCGGCTCTGTCATCGCGAAGGACGACCGGATACGGCCTTCCAGAAGCGGCGTTAACCATGCCGCTTTCTGCGCCGAGGTCGCGGCAAGGTGCAAAAGCTCCATGTTGCCGGTATCCGGCGCGCTGCAGTTGAACACCTCGGACGACCACGGCATCCGGCCCATGATCTCGGCGCAGGGGGCATAGTCGAGGTTCGACATCTGCGTCCCTGGCTCGTCGGGCTTGAGCCCGGGCAAGAACAGGTTCCAGAGGCCCTGCGCCCGCGCCTTGGCCTTAAGATCCTCGAGGAAGGGCAGGGGGAAGACGCCCTCCTCTTCGAGCCGCTTCCGCTCCTCCTCGCGCGGCGCGAGGTGGTCAGCGATGAAGGCGCGGATGAGGCCCTGCATGCGCAGCGATTTGGCCGAGAACTCGAACTCCATGGGCGTTCATCCTCCCGCGTAAGGATGGGGCAGGCCGGGGCTCGCTGTCCACAGGAGGCAAGGCGCTCGGTCCCTTGGTGCGGCGGCCTTCGCCTCCAACGGCGCGTGGCAAAGAACCGCAGGCGTATGGAACCAATGCCTGTGTCATTTTGTAGATGGGGGTGGGCCGTACGACCGACGAGTGAAAGGCTTTTGCGCCATGCCCTCCGTGTCCCTGCGCTCCCGCCCGATCCTGCCGTTGCTTGTCGGTCTTGCGTTCCTGGTGCCGATCGGTGCCAGCGCCGCCCCGCCCGCCGATCCCGCGGCGGTCGTTAACGCGTTCGTCGCCGATCTCGGCCGAATGTCGAGCGACCAGAGCCTGAATGCCTCCGATCGCGAGCGTGCCTTCAGCCATATACTGGCGACGGATTGCGACGTCTCGCGCATCGCGAACTATGCGCTCGGCAGCTATTTCGCCTCGGCCGGTACCGACGAGCGGCAGGCATACGACACCCTGTTCGAGCGCTGGGTCACTCATGTCTTCGCGGAGCGGCTCGGCGGATTCACCTCCGCCTCGTTCAATGTGACGGGAACCGCGCCGGCGAAAGACAGCGCCGACAAGATCGTGTCCTCCACGATTTCTGACGACGGCCGTCCGGTCCATATCGACTGGCGCGTGAGTTCGGGCGCGAGCGGCTATCGCATCGTCGATGTCGCCATGGAGGGGATCAGCATGGCGGTGGTCGAGCGTGAAGAGATCGGTGACGTACTGCGCCGCAACGGCGGCACCGTCGCGGGCCTCAATCACGCCCTCGAAGCGAAGCTCACGGAGAACGCTTCGGCTCCGTCTCGCGGCTCGGCGCAGCTCACCTCGACCTCATCCCACTGACGGCAGGCTCCTCGGCTCCGCGCACCTGGCGGTAATTAATTCGACCGCAAGAGCCGGAGTGTTGGGCGCGTGCGTTGCGGCCATATTGCGGTCGCGGCCACAACCGCCCATGCTTTGAGGAGAGTGATATGCCGATGACCGCTTTCGCCAAGAGTCCGGCGCCTTATGCCGACGATGACGCGCGCTGGGACGCCGTGTGCCGTCGCGACCGAGGCGCCGACGGGGCCTTTGTCTTATCTGTGCGCACGACCGGTGTTTATTGCCGCCCGTCCTGTGGCGCGCGCCGCCCGCTCCGTCAGAACGTGCGCTTCCATGTCGATTGCGCCGCAGCGGAGCGCGCGGGCTTCCGCCCGTGCAAGCGCTGCCGCCCGAACGAAACTGGGGAGCGCCATACCGCAGCGATCACCGCCGCGTGCCGCGAGATCGCCGCGGCCGAGGACATGCCGCCGCTTACCGAACTCGCGCATACCGCGGGGCTTTCGCCCTTCCACTTCCATCGCGTGTTCCGGCAGGTGACGGGCCTCACCCCGCGCCAGTACCGCGCAGCGGAGCGGGGCAAGCGTCTGCGCGAGGAATTGCCGCGGGCGCAGTCTGTCACGGCCGCGATCTACGATGCCGGCTTCAACTCGAGCGGGCGGTTTTATGCCGCCTCGGACGCGATCCTCGGCATGACGCCCTCGCGCTTCCGCGCCGGCGGCGCCGGCGTCAAGATCCGCTTCGCGGTGGGTCAATGCTCGCTTGGCGCGATTCTCGTCGCCGCGAGCGAGAAGGGCATCTGCGCCATCATGCTGGGCGACGAGGCAGGGGCGCTCGTACGTGCGCTCGAGGACCGCTTCCCCAAGGCGGCGCTCGAAGCCGGCGACTCTGGGTTCGAGTCGTGGGTGGCGCAGGTCGTGGGCCTCGTGGAGACGCCGCAGATCGGGCTCGATCTCCCGCTCGATCTGCGCGGGACGGCGTTCCAGCAGCGCGTGTGGCGTGCGTTGCGCGAGATCCCGCCGGGCACGACCGCGACCTACACGGAGATCGCACGCCGCATCGGCGCACCTCACGCCGTGCGCGCGGTCGGCACCGCCTGCGGCGCCAATCCCATCGCGGTCGCGATCCCGTGCCATCGCGTCGTGCGTTCCGACGGCTCGCTCGCCGGATACCGCTGGGGCATCGAGCGCAAGCGCGCGCTCATCGCCCGCGAGTCAGGGCGGTGAGCCTCGCCGCAAGGGCGATCGAGGCAGGCCCGTCGCTTGGCCGACGCATTGCCGAGCGCGACTGGACGGCGGTCGAAGCGGCGCTCGACGAGCAGGGCGCCGCCGTCCTTCCGGGCCTGCTCGAAGCGGAGGAGTGCGCCGAGCTTGCCGCGCACTATGACGACAGCGCTGGCTTCCGCAGCACCGTGGTCATGGCGCGGCACGGTTTCGGGCGCGGCGAATACAAGTACTTCCGCTATCCGCTCCCAGCCACGGTCGATGCGCTGCGCCAGAACCTTTATCCGCGCCTGGCGCCGATCGCCAATCGCTGGAACGAGGCCATGCGCAGCCCCGTGCAATATCCCGGCACGCTCGCGGCGTGGCTCGAGCGCTGCCACCGCGCCGGCCAGACGAAGCCCACGCCGCTCCTCCTGCACTACAAGGCGGGCGACTACAACTGCCTGCACCAGGATCTCTACGGAGAGCACGTCTTTCCGATCCAGGCGACGGTTCTGCTGAGCGATCAGCGCGGCTTCGCTGGGGGCGAGTTCGTGCTGACCGAGCAGCGCCCGCGCCAGCAGTCACGCGCGGAAGTGATTTCGCTCGCGCAGGGTGATGCGGTGCTGTTCGCGGTGAACCATCGGCCGGCCATGGGCGCGCGCGGATACCATCGCGTGACGATGCGGCATGGCGTGAGCCGCCTTCATTCGGGCGAGCGCATGACGCTCGGCGTCATCTTCCACGACGCGTGTTAGGAGGGACGATGCGGCTCGCGCGCCTTGCCCTCCTTCTCGTCTGCGCGGTGCTTGCGCATGGGGCTGCAGCCGAGCCCACGACGCTCAAATTCAGCACGACCATGCCGAGTGTCGACCCGATCATCCGCGACGGCGTCATCCCTTATCTCGCCGCGATCGAGAAGGAGAGCGCCGGAACGCTCAAGATCGAGACCTTCACCGGCGGGCAGCTGACGCCCAACCCGGCGAAGCAGCTCGATGCGCTTGCGAACGGGCTCGACGACATAACCATCATAGTTGCCGCCTACATCCCGCAGACGCTGCCGGATTCCGGGCTCGTCGAGCTGCCGGGCCTCGTCAACAATGCCGAGGAGGCGGCCTATGCGGGCTGGAAGATGTATGAGGCAGGGCTCCTGCGCGGAACCGACAAGTTCCATCCGCTCGCGGTCTTCGCCAATGATCCGGCGAGCATTTTCACCTCGCGACGGGTGACGTCGCTGGACGATTTGAAGGGCGTGAAAATCCGCGTGTCGGGTCCGATTGCGGCGCAGATGGTGACGGCGCTGGGCGCCGCGCCCGTCGGCATGGATGCGACGCAAGTGGCCGAGGCGCTGAGCCGCGGCCTCTACGAGGGTACGCTCAACGCCTGGGCCGTCATCAGCGCTTATCGCGCGACGCCTCTCGTGAAAAGTGCGTTCGACGTGTCGCTGGGCGTGCGCCAGTTCTTCATGGCGATGAACAGCGACGTCTATGCGCGCCTGCCCGCGGCGGGCAAGCGCGCGTTTGACGGGAAGAGCGGCCTCGGTCTCAGCATCGAGCTTGCCCATCTCCTGCAGCAGGAGGGCGAGAAAGACAGGAAAGATGCGGTCGCCAAGGACTGGCTCGTGAGGCCGACGCCGGCCGACGAGGCGCGGCTCCAGGCGATCTATCGCACGTTCGTCGACAAGTGGGTCGCCGACACGGCCGACGGCGCGAAGAAACTCGCTTTCCTGCAAGCCGCGGTCGCGGACTACCGCAAGGCGCATTGAGCCCCATGCCGAGGGCACGAATTGTGAGTGGCGGCCTCCCGTCCGGCGAGCTGCTGCCGTTACCCGAGGTCGAAGCCATAGAGCCGGGCGCCGTGCTGCTGCGCGGCTTTGCCGCGCGCGAAGAAGCGGTGCTGGTCGCCGCCGTGGAACGGATTGCGGCCGCCGCACCCTTTCGCCACATGGTGACGCCGGGCGGCTTCCGCATGTCGGCGGCGATGACGAATTGCGGCGACGCCGGCTGGGTCACCGACCGCACCGGCTATCACTACGACGCGCATGATCCCGAAAGCGGCGCGCCGTGGCCCGCGATGCCGCGCGAATTTGCCGAGCTCGCCGCGCGCGCCGCTGAAGCGGCGGGGTTTGACGGGTTCGCGCCGGACGCGTGCCTCGTCAACCGTTACGAACCAGGCGCGCGCCTCACCTTGCACCAGGATCGCAACGAGCGCGATTTCGCGGCGCCGATCGTGTCGGTCTCGCTTGGCCTGCCGGCGGTTTTTCTCTGGGGCGGGCGCAAGCGCAGCGATCGTCCGCGCCGCATCCCGCTCGCGAGCGGCGATGTCGTCGTATGGGGCGGGCCGGCGCGTCTCGTCTTTCATGGCGTCGCCGAGCTCGCCGAGGACACCCATCCGCTGACCGGCCGCGCGCGCATCAATCTGACGCTCCGAAAAGCCCTTTAGAAACGCAGCCTGCGCCCTTATTCTTTTGTGATGGCAAAGAAGTTCCGGTACGTCCTGCCGGTTGAGCAGACGCAGTGGGCGGTTGCGGGCGAAAGCAGTGCGGTCCTGCGCTGGGACTATGACCAGGCGCGCGGCGACCTGCTCGCGCTTTACGACAAGGGCAAGGCGCGCCAATGGGACGCGGCCCAGCGCATCGACTGGTCGCAGGATCTCGATCCGGAAAACCCGGTCGGCATTAACGACCGCTTCATCTCGATCCACGGCTCGGACATGTGGCAGAAGCTCACCGAGAAGGAGCGCGCCAATCTGCGCCGCCATACGCAGGCGTGGCAGTTCTCGCAATTCCTGCACGGCGAGCAGGGCGCGCTCGTGTGCGCGGCCAAGATCGTCGAGGCCGCGCCCGGCCTCGACGCGAAGTTCTATGCCGCGACGCAGACGATGGACGAGGCGCGCCATGTCGAAGCCTTCTCCCGTCTGTTGCGCGAGAAATTCGATTTGGCATATCCGATCATGCCGCCGTTGAAGGCGCTGCTCGACGATGTCGTGAGCGACAGCCGCTGGGACATGACCTTCCTCGGCATGCAGGTGCTGATCGAGGGCTTGGCGCTCGCGGCGTTCCAGCTTTTCCGCGACAACGGCACGAACCCGCTCGTGCGCTCGGTCAACGCCTATGTCATGGAGGACGAGGCGCGCCACGTCGCGTTCGGGCGCCTGGCGCTGCGCGACTATTATCCGCAGCTTTCGTCGGCCGAGCGGCGCGAGCGCGAAGACTTCGTGATCGAGGCGTCGTACCTCATGCGCGACCGCTTCCTTGCCGAAGATCTTTGGGAAGTGGTCGGGCTGCCGAAACAGCAATGTCTCGATTACGGCCGAAACTCCGAAACGATGCAGGGATTCCGCACCCGTCTCTTCGGCCGCATCGTGCCGACTGTTCGCGACATCGGCCTCATGGGCCCCAAGGTGACGAAGGCCTTCGCCGACATGGGCGTGTTGGATTTCGCCCAGATCGATACCGATGCGCTGCTCGCGCGCGACGAAGAGTTGGCGGCTTCGCTCGGCCGCACCTGAGCCTTTTCCGAGAACTCAGTAATTTGGTGCCCAGCGAGTGCGGACGGCTAAGTCGAAATGAACTCGGCGCCGCGCTTGCGCGCGACGCCGAGATCGCCTCCCGATAAGACGGGCAGTTGTTCTATTTGTCCCAAATCGGCTTGCCGAGATCGACCTTGCTCGGCGAGGTGGCCATCCCTGCCACGGCGCCGGCGCCCGCGCCGATCGCGGCTGCGGCCAAGACCGGCCCGCCCACAAGCGCGCCGATCACGGCGCCGCCGGCGGCGCCAAGGCCAGCACCCGACAGGCCGCGGTCGCCCGGGTTCGTGCCGCAGCCGGAAAGCGCCAGCGCGGCGGCCAGCAACGGAATCGCGAGACGGACCATGTTCTCCTCCATGAAATCGCGTCCTGATAGATACGTTTTGCGCCCGCTTCTGTGCCTGTGAGTAATTTCGGCCGCGGCGCTCTCGCGGCCAGAAAAAATAGTTATTGCCATGGCTTGACGGTTACGGCACAAACCCGACCTATACGGTACTGATTTAGTCCCATATTGCGGTCTGGCTCGCGTGACATGATCATTTTGAGCAAGCTTGCGGACTACGGCGTGATCGTCGCCTCCCATCTTGCCGCCCATCCCGAGCGGCAAGTCACGGCGGGCGCGGTCGCGGCCGAGACGCGCCTGCCGCGCGCGACGGTGGCGAAGATCCTGAAGACCCTGGCGCATGCCGGTATCGTCGCCGGCGCGCGCGGCGCCCAAGGCGGTTACCGCCTGGCGCGCGAGGCGGGCGAGATCTCGCTTGCCGACGTGGTCGCCGCCATCGACGGCCAGATCGGCGTGACGCAATGCTCGATCCACGCGCCCTCGTGCGAGCGCACCGCGTTCTGTCCGACGCGCCCGCATTGGAAGCGGATCAACGAAATCGTCGGTACCGCGCTTACGGCCGTGAGCCTCGCCGAGATGGTTCCATCTGTCCGCTCCTTCATGAGCGAGGGGCCCGCACCTGTGCTTCCGAAACCGGATTTGCTTTCGCCATGACGAGTTCCACCGAAGCGATCGAACGCACAATTGGCGAAAGCTACAAATACGGCTTCGTCACCGATATCGAGAGCGAGCAGGCGCCGCCGGGCCTAAACGACGACACCGTGCGTTTCATATCGGCGAAGAAGGGTGAGCCGCAGTGGCTCTTGGATTGGCGGCTTCAATCCTTCCATCGCTGGCAGGCGCTGGAGCCGCCGAACTGGGCACGGCTGCGCATCGCGCCGATCGACTACCAGGGGCAGAGCTATTACGCGGCGCCGAAGAAGGCGCCCAAGAGCCTCGACGAGGTCGATCCCGAGCTTTTGAAGACGTACGAGAAGCTCGGCATTCCGCTGCACGAGCGCGCCGTCCTGGCGGGCGTCGCGGTCGATGCCGTGTTCGACAGCGTCTCGGTCGCCACCACCTTCAAGGCGAAGCTCGGCGAGATGGGCGTCATCTTCTGCTCGTTCGGCGAGGCCGTGCGCGAGCATCCCGAGCTCGTGCGGAAGTATCTCGGCTCGGTCGTGCCGCAGGGCGACAATTTCTTCGCCGCCCTCAATTCCGCCGTGTTCAGCGACGGCTCGTTCGTCTACGTGCCCCCGGGCCTGCGCTGCCCGATGGAGCTTTCGACCTATTTCCGCATCAATGCCGCGAAGTCGGGCCAGTTCGAGCGCACCCTCATCGTCGCCGACAAGGGCAGCTATGTGAGCTATCTCGAAGGCTGCACCGCGCCGCAACGCGACGAGAACCAGCTCCATGCCGCGGTCGTCGAGCTCATCGCGCTCGAGGACGCCGAGATCAAATACTCGACCGTGCAGAACTGGTATCCCGGCGACGCCGAAGGGAAGGGCGGCATCTACAATTTCGTGACGAAGCGCGGCGCTTGCCGCGGCCCGCGCGCGAAGATCTCCTGGACCCAGGTCGAGACCGGCTCGGCCATCACCTGGAAATATCCGAGCTGCATCCTCGAGGCCGATGACACGGTCGGCGCCTTCTACTCGGTCGCCATCACCAACAATTATCAGCAGGCCGACACCGGCACCAAGATGATCCATCTCGGCCGCAACACGCGCTCGACCATCCTGTCGAAGGGCATTTCCGCGGGGAAGGGCCAGAACACCTATCGCGGCCTCGTCCGCGTCCAGCCGAAGGCCGAGGGCGCGCGCAACTACACGCAGTGCGATTCGCTCCTGATCGGCGACAAGTGCGGCGCCCATACCGTGCCCTATGTCGAGGTGAGAAACCCTTCGGCCCGGGTCGAGCACGAGGCGACGACCTCCAAGATCAGCGAGGACCAGATGTTCTACTGCGAGAGCCGCGGGCTTTCGCGCGAGGACGCTTTGTCATTGATTGTCAATGGTTTCTGCAAGGAAGTTCTGAAAGAGCTTCCGATGGAGTTCGCGGTCGAGGCGCAAAAGCTTCTCGCCGTAAGCCTCGAAGGTAGCGTCGGCTGACAAGATGATGCTCGAAATCCGAAATCTGCACGCGCGTATCGCCGCGGGCCGCGAGATCTTGAAAGGCATCGATCTTTCCGTCGCGGCGGGCGAGGTGCACGCCATCATGGGACCCAACGGCTCGGGCAAGAGCACGCTCGCGGGCATCCTTGCCGGCAAACCGGGCTACGAGGTGACGGCGGGCAGCGTGCTCTATGAGGGTCGCGATCTTCTCGCGCTTTCAGCCGACGAGCGCGCTCGCGCCGGGATGTTTCTCGCGTTCCAATATCCCGTTGAGATCCCGGGCGTGAACAATATGTATTTCCTGCGCTCGGCCCTGAATGCGATGCGGCGCGCGCGCGGCGAATCCGAGCTCGACGCCGGCCAGTTCCTCAAATCGGTGCGCGCCAAGCTCAAGCTTCTGGAACTCGACGACGATCTCCTGCAGCGTGCCGTCAATGTCGGCTTCTCGGGCGGCGAGAAGAAGCGAAACGAGATCTTCCAGATGGCGATGCTCGAGCCGAAGCTCGCGCTCCTCGACGAGACCGACAGCGGCCTCGACATCGATGCGCTGAAGCTCGTCGCCGGCGGCATCAACAAGCTGCGCGCACCCGACCGGGCTATGGTGCTCATCACCCATTACCAGCGGCTCCTCGATTACGTCGAGCCCGACCGCGTCCACGTTTTGAGCGAGGGGCGCATCGTCATGTCCGGCGACAAGAGCCTCGCCGCGCGCCTCGAGCAGCATGGCTACGCGCTCTTGGGAGAGACGGCAGCCTGAGGCGATCATGGTGACGTCCGATACCGCGCCTTATGTCGAGGCTTTCCGCGCGCGCGTCGCGGCAAAGGAGCCCGATTGGCTGACCGCGAGCCGGGCCGGCGCCTTGGCGCGTTTCGCCGAGCTGGGCTTTCCCTCGCGGCGCGAGGAGGCCTGGCGCTTCACCGACCTTCGCCCGCTGCAGCGCGCGCCCTTTCCGCCCGACGACCCCGAAAAGAGCGGCGGCCTCCTCAACCTCTTCATCATGCCGCCCGAGCTTGGCGTGCCGTCGCATCGCCTCGTCTTCGTCAACGGCCATTTCGCGGCGCCGCTCTCGGCGCTCGGTGCGCTGCCGGAGGGCGCTTGGCTTGGCTCGACCGCGGCGACGCTGGCAGCAAAGCCGGAGCTGCTCGAAGCCGTGCTGAGCGAGGATACGCGCCGGCGCCAGCCCTTTGCCGCGCTCAATGGCGCGCTTTTCTCCGACGGCTTCGTCTTGGCGCTCGAAGCCGGCGTTGCGCTCGACCGCCCGGTCGAAATCGTGCATTTCAGCGACACGGCCGAGCGCTCGTCATTTCATCTGCGCAATGCGGTTCTGCTGGGCGAGGGAGCTCGCGCGAGCCTCGTCGAAACCGATTGGGACGAGAACAGGTCGAGCGCCGCCGGCGAAATCCGCACGGCCGAGGACTGGAAGAACGCGGTCACCGACATTCGTTGCGCGGCAGGCTCGATGCTGACCCATGTCCGCGTGCAGTCCGACGACCTCGGCGCCATCAATTTCGCCCTCGTGCGCGCGACGCTCGAGCGGCAGGCGCGCTACGAGAGCTTTGCCTTGACGCTCGGCGCGCGCCTTTCGCGCCACGACATCGAGCTGAGCTTCGCCGGACCCGGTGCGTCTTGCCGGCTCGACGGCGCCTATTGCTTGCGCGGCGAGCAGGAGGCGACGACCGCGACCTTCGTCGATCACGCGGCGCCGTCTTGCTCCACGCGCGAGCTCTTCAAGGGCGTGGTCGAGGACCGCGCGCACGGCGTGTTTCTTGGCCGCATCGCGGTCCGGCCCGACGCGCAGAAGACCGACGCGCAGCAGGTGAACCGCAACCTCCTTTTGAGTCCCCGTGCCGCGGTCGACACCAAGCCCGAGCTCGACATCCTCGCCGACGACGTCAAATGCAGTCACGGCGCGACGATTGGCGATCTCGATGAGGACGCGATGTTCTATCTGCGCGCGCGCGGCATCCCCGCGGACGAGGCGCGGCGTCTCCTGATCGAGGCGTTCGCCGCCGACGCGCTCGAAGGGATGGCTGACGCCGCGCTCAAAGCGCATCTTGCAACCCATCTCGGCCGCTGGCTCGCGCGGGAGGGACGGGCATGAAGGCCGAGAAGCCAATGATGGCAACGCTCGATCCGCGGCGCGTGAAGAAGGACTTCCCGATCTTCGCGGCAAATCCCGGGCTCGTCTTCCTCGACAGCGCGGCCAGCGCGCAAAAGCCTGCTGCCGTCATCGACGAGGTGTCGGAGTTCTACCGCACCGACTACGCCAACATTCACCGCGGCGTCTATCGCCTAAGCGCGCGTTCGACCGAGCGCTATGAGGCGGCGCGCGAGACGGTGCGGCGCTTCCTGAACGCCGCCGATGCGCGCGAGATCGTGTTCGTCAGGAATGCGACCGAGGCGATCAATCTCGTGGCGCAGAGCTGGGGCGCGACGAACCTCCGCGCTGGCGACGAGGTTTTGATCACCGAGCTCGAGCATCACGCCAATATCGTGCCGTGGCAGCTCATCCGTGAGCGCACGGGACTTAAGCTCGTGGCGGCGCCGATCGACGCGACCGGCGGGCTCGACATGGCCGCCTTCGAGAAGCTGCTCGGCCCGCGCACGAAGCTCGTCGCCGTAACGCAGCTTGCGAATGCGACCGGCGCGCTTCTTCCGGTCGAGGCGATCGTACGGCTCGCGCACGCGCGGGGCGCCAAGGTCTTGATCGATGGCTGCCAAGCGGCGCCGCGTCTTCCCGTCGACGTGCGCGTGCTCGATGCGGATTTTTACGTGTTCTCCGGCCACAAGACCTATGGGCCTACCGGCATCGGCGTTTTGTGGGCGCGCTACGACATCCTCGCGGCCATGCCCCCCTATCAGGGCGGCGGCGACATGATCCTCAGCGTGACGTTCGAAAAGACGCTGTTCCAGGACCCGCCGTCGCGCTTCGAGGCCGGCACGCCCGACATCTCCGGCGCAATCGGGCTTGCCCGCGCGCTCGACTATATCGAGAGCCTGGGCCGCCCCTCGATCGCCGCGCACGAGGCCGAGTTGACCGGCTACGCCGTTGACCGGCTTTCGCGCCTGCCGGGCGTGCGCGTCATCGGCGCGGGTCAGCACCGCTTCGGCATCGTCTCGCTCGATGTCGAGGACGTCCACCCGCACGATCTGGCGCAGATTTTGGACCAGCACGGCGTCGCGGTGCGCGCGGGTCATCATTGCGCGCAGCCGCTGCTCGAGAAGCTCGGTCTTGCCGCGACGACCCGCGCCTCTTTCGGCATTTACAACGACGAGCGCGATGTCGACGCGCTTGTCCGCGCCATCGAAGGCGCGCAGAAGATGTTTGGGCGATGACGATGGATCCGCGCGAGCTATATCAAGACATCATCCTCGATCATGGGCGCCACCCGCGCAATTTCCGCAAGATCGAGAGCCCGAGCCATCTCGCGCACGGCCACAATCCGCTGTGCGGCGACCGCGTCACCGTCTACGTGACGCTCGCGGGCGACCGCATCGCCGACGTGAGCTTCGAGGGCCGCGGCTGCGCCATCTCGACGGCGTCCGCCTCGCTCATGACGGAGATTCTCAAAGGCAAGACACTCAAGGAAGCCGAGGCGCTCTTCGCGAGCTTCCGCGCCTCCGTCACGGGCGAGGGCGCGGCTCAGGTGCCGCCCGATCTCGAGGACGATCTCGAACGGCTCGAGCCCCTGAAGGGCGTCAAGGACTATCCCGCGCGCGTCAAATGCGCGACGCTCGCCTGGCACGCATTCGAGGCCGCGCTCAAGAACGGCAGCGCCGGCGCCACCGTCAAGACCGAGTAGCACGATGCATCCCGAAGAGGATCCATTCGATTTCGAGCCGCCGCCTGAGAGCGAGGATGTCGAGCGCCCGGAGCCGGGCGAGCCTGATGCCGAGCTGATGGCGCGCGTGCTCGATGCGCTGAAAACGGTACAGGACCCGGAGATTCCGGTGAACCTCGTCGATCTCGGCTTGATCTACGAGCTCATCGTCAATCGGGACGGCACCGTCTATGTCGAGATGACCTTGACCACGCCCGCGTGCCCCGTCGCTCAGGCGCTGCCGGGTCAGGTGAAAGAGGCGGTCGGCTCCGTACCCGGCGTCAACGACGCGCGCGTCAAGCTCGTATGGACGCCGCCCTGGTCGCGCGAGCGCATGAGCGAGGAGGCGAAGCTCGAGCTCGGGCTGCTCTGACGCGCTCCGGTCTTCAATCCTTCGTGATGCAATCGCCTATTTCCCGGTCTCGCGCGCTGCGCCCGGGAAGAGGATAGTTGCAGTGCCAAAAAAATCGGTCATCTTGAACTCTCTTTCTTAGAGGACGCAGCGCTTGGACGAGGAGGGAGAGCGGCGGAAACTTCTCGTCTGGGACGCGCCGACGCGTCTCTTTCATTGGCTTCTCGCCGTCCTCGTCCTCGCCGCCTATGTGACCTATCGCCTCAACTGGGTCTTCTCACACGTGCTTGCGGGCGAGGCGGTGCTGGCGCTCGTGCTGTTCCGCATCCTGTGGGGCTTTCTCGGCAGCGAGACGACGCGCTTCACCTCCTTCGTTGCCACGCCCGGCTCGGTGGCGCGCTATCTCGCCGACGTCCTCCGTGGCCGCGCGAGCCTGCCGGTCGGGCACAATCCGGCCGGCGGCTGGATGATCTTGCTCATGCTGGCATTGCTGCTCGGCGAGACGGTCTCCGGCGTCTTCGTCAACAACGACGTCGCCAGCGTCGGCCCGATGAGCGACATGATGTCCGCGGGCACCATGAACCTCATGACCGAGCTGCACCGCCTCTTTTGGGATGCGCTCGCGGCAAGCGTCGCGCTCCACCTGCTTGCGATCCTCTATTACGCTGTCGCGCTGCGGCAGAATCTGCTGTGGCCGATGATCACCGGACGCATACGTGCGCCCGGCTCTGAGCCGCCGCCGCGCCTCGCGGGTTGGCGCCGCGCGGCCTGGCTCTTCACCTGCGGCGTGCTCGCCGCCGCGGCGATCGTGAATTACCTTTAGCGCAAATCCGTCACTGCGAGCGTAGCGAAGCAATCTCGTACCGGGTGGGGATTGCTTCGTCGCGCTGCTCCTCGCAATGACGGGGGGGCTTACATCTTCGGCGGTATCACCTGGCCGCGGATCTCGCCGCCGGGATGGGCCTGCGTATGCACGTTGACATACCACTCGCCGGCGGTGAACTGGCTCGCCTGCTCCGGCGTCAAGGTCGCCTCGCCGCTGAACGGACTCGTGGCCTGGCTGCCTTGCTTCGAGAGCCACACCACCACGGGGGCGTTCTTGCCCTTCTCGGCGGGGCCGTGGAAATGCGACATCGTCGCGGTGCCGGAAAGACCGCTGTAAGTGACGTTCCAAGTCACGACACGCGTCCCCGCGTCCCAGGTGATCTGCGCGCTGCCCGTGCCCGACGTCTCGACCGGGGGCACCTGCTCGGCGCCGGTGAGCGGAACGCTAAACTTCACTGGCGCCGCCTCGGCGCTTCCGGCCCATGCGAAAGCCACAACGGTCGCTGCCGCGATGGCGGCCCGCCGTGTCATCGAACCGTGCATTGTCCTTCTCCCCTACGTTGCTCGAGACGGCGCGATGATAGGCCATGGCGCGCGTCCGATCCATTCGCCGCCCTCGGCCTTGCATCACGCTTTCGTGTCTCCGTACTATCGCGCGACTCGGGAGGGCGACGTGCTGAAGATCTGGGGGCGGACGAGTTCGGCCAACGTCATGAAGGTGCTGTGGTGCTGCACCGAGCTTGGCGAGCGCTACGAGCGCTTCGACGTGGGCGGCGCCTTCGGCGGCAACGACAAGCCCGAGTACCGCGCCATGAATCCCAATGGCCGCGTGCCGACCATCGACGACAACGGCACGATCGTGTGGGAGTCGAACACGTGCATTCGCTATCTCTGCGCAACGCGGCGGGCGGAGAAGCTCTATCCCTCCGACCCGGCGCGGCGCAGCTTCGTCGAGCGCTGGATGGATTGGCAGCTCGGCCATGGCGGGCCGGCGACGACGCCGTTGTTCTGGGGCTATATCCGCACGCCGCCCGAGAAGCGCGATGCGGCCGCGCTCGAGCGCGCGCGGCTCGAGGCGATCCCGGTGTGGCGCACCGTCGAGGATTGGCTCGCGCAACAGGGCTGGCCGTATCTCGCCGGCGCCGACTTCACGATCGGCGACATCCCGGCCGCGATCTTCGCGCGGCGCTGGTTCGGCCTGCCCTACGAGCGCCCGCCGATGCCGCGGCTTGAAGCTTGGTACGACCGCGTCAAGACGCGGCCCGGCTTCGTCGAGCATATCGCCGGGCCGATGACCTGACTCTCACGCAATCGTGACGCGTGGAAACTTCGACCCTACGTATCATCGCGGCCGCGTGGACGGCTTTGCTTCGCACAGGGAGGAACGAGAATCATGCAGAACCTGTCGAGATGGATGACGGCAGGAGTTGGGCTGGCGCTGCTCGTCGCCAGCGCGGCGGTGGCGCAGGACAAACTTGCGCTCGTGCAACAGCGCCAGGACTTCATGAAGTCGCAGGGCGGCGACATGGGCAAGATCTCGGCCTGGGGCAAGGGACAGGGGGATCAGAAGACGGCGCTCGCGGCGGTCGACGATCTGCTGGCAAAGCGCACGAAAATCGCCGATCAGTTCCCGGCTGGTACGAGCGACGCGGATTTTCCGGGCAAGTCGAAGGCCAAGGCCGATCTCTGGAAGAACCCCGACAAGGTCAAGACAACGATCGCGGGGCTCGAGCCGGCCGAGCAGCATCTGCGCGAGACCGTTCAGAAGGGCGACGCACAGGCGGCGGCGCAGGAGGCGGGACAGGTGTACCGCACCAACTGCAACGCCTGTCACAACGATTTCCGTCTGCCCGCGAGCTGATCGCTCACAGGGTATTTGCGTGCGCCGCGCTCTGCGCGGCGCTTCTGCTCGCGCTGTCCGGGCTCTCCGCGCACGCAGAGGATCAGGATGCGGTGAAGCGCGGCGCCTATATTTTCGCCGCCGCCGACTGCGTGAGCTGTCACACCGACAAGGCGCATAACGGGGCGCCCTTGGCCGGCGGGCGCGCCCTCGCGACGCCCTTCGGCACCTTCTTCTCTCCCAACATCACGCCCGACAAGGAGGAGGGCATCGGCTCGTGGACCGAGGCGCAGTTCGCGCGCGCTTTGCGCCTGGGCCTCGATGACGACGACCAGTATCTCTTTCCCGTGTTTCCCTATCCCTCCTTCACCGGCATGAGCGACGGCGACGTCGCCGATCTCTATGCCTTTCTCATGGCGCAGACGCCACAGCCGACGCCAGACAAGCCACACGAGATCAAGTTCCCGTTCGGCGTGCGCCGCCTGCAACTGGCCTGGCGCCTCTTGTTCTTCGTGCCGGGGCCGCTTGAGCCGGTCGCGGGCCAGACTGGGGAATGGAACCGCGGCCGCTATCTCGCCGAAGCCGTCGTCCACTGCGAGGAATGCCACACGCCGAGGAATTTCCTGGGCGCGCTCGAGCGCGACCACGGCTTTGCCGGCAACCCCAACGGCCCCGACGGCCAGAACGCGCCGGACATCACGTCCGACATGGACACAGGCATCGGCAAATGGAGCGTCGACGACATCGTCGAGGTGCTGACGAGCGGGATGAAGCCCGACAACGACATGGTCGCGCGCGGCATGGCGGACGTGGTCGATGGCACGGGCAAGCTCAGCGCTGCCGACCGCCACGCCATCGCCGTCTACATCAAATCCTTGCCGCCGCGCCGCGCGACCGGAAAATAGGGGCGCGGAGAAGGAGGCAACATGGATTTCGGTATTCGCGGCAAGAGGGCGCTCGTATGCGCGGCGAGCCAGGGTCTGGGGCGCGCCTGCGCCATGGCGCTGGCGGGCGAGGGCGTCGATGTCGTCATCACCGCGCGCGGGCGCGAGCGGCTCGAGGCGACCGCGGCGGAGATCCGCGCCGCCGCCGGCGTCAAGGTGACGGCGGTCGCGGGCGACATCACCACGCCGGAAGGGCGCGCCGCGGCACTCGCCGCGCTGCCGCAGCCCGACATCCTCGTCACCAATGCCGGCGGTCCCCCGACCGGCGATTTCCGCGCGTGGGATCGCGCGGTATGGATGAAGGCATTGGACGCCAACATGCTGACGCCGATTGAGCTCATCAAGGCGACGGTCGATGGCATGATCGCGCGCAAGTTCGGCCGCATCGTCAACATCACGTCGGCCACGGTGAAGGCGCCGATCGATCTTCTCGGTCTCTCGAACGGCGCACGCTCGGGCCTCACCGGGTTCATCGCGGGCCTCGCGCGCAAGGTGGCCGAGCACAACGTCACCATCAACAACCTGCTGCCCGGCGCGATGCTGACCGCGCGGTTCCGCCAGAACGGTATCGACTTCGCCCAAGGCCGCGGCCTCACCGTCGAAGAGGTGGATCGCCGCCGCATCGAAGCCATTCCCGCGCGCAGGATCGGCGATCCGGCGGAATTCGGCGCCGCCTGCGCCTTCCTGTGCAGCACGCAGGCAGGCTACATCGTCGCGCAGAACGTGCTCGTCGACGGCGGCCAGTTCCCGGGCACGTTCTGACCGGGGCGCCCGCGCGCCTCAACCACTCTTTAACCATGCCGCGCCACGCTCGACGGGTTCGTAGTCTGTCGTGCGGAAGCAAATTATGTCGAGCTTGTTCGGCCGCTGGGCGGAAAGCGGCCTTGGCGCGGCGATCGCTTCGGCGGTCGCAGCGGGCGACCTCCGGACCGATTTCCGAGCCGCCATCTGCCGCTTCGAGGACGAGCTCTTCGCGCTCTATCCGGCCGGACACGCCCGCATCTCATTGGGCGAAGCGCGGGAGATGGTGGACGAGATCTTCGCCGTGCTCGCGCTGCGCCCGCCGCGTCTCGAGCTCGTGCGGCGCTTCGCCGATCCGCGCATCGGCGGCTTCGCCGACGTGGCCGGCCATCGCATCGCGATCGAGCGTGGGCATCTCTACCGCTTCCTCGTGCTGCACGAGGCAACGCATCTTCTCGTGCCGGAGGATCGGCTCCACGGCCCCGCCTTCACGTTCGTGGCGCAGCTTCTCTATCGCAGCTTCATCGGCATCCCGGAGGAGGCAGTACGGCTCTGCCTCACCCGAAATGGGCTCCCGGTCTTAACCGATCCGACGCCCCGGCTTGCTGCGTAAAATACTCGTAGAATTTAGCTAAATTCCTATATATTGCGGGCCGGTTGGTCCGGCACCCTCCATTTATGGGACATAAAGGGGTGTAGTAGCAGGATCATCCCGCCGGGCGGAGAAACCGTCCCGTTCCGTTGTTTAACCTTCGGTTCTTCCCGCCCCCAACGACCCAGCGATACCCAATCATGTTCTACTACGAAGCCTACCAGGCTCACTCCGACTTCTTCGCGCCAATCCGCCTCATGGCGCGCGCTGCCGAGCGCGCCTTGAATCAGCCGTGGCCGCTCCTTGCGCATCACCCGCTGGTGCGAAGCTCTGCGGCCGCGTGCGAGATGGTGGCGCGCGCCGGCATGTGGCATGAGCGCCCCGAATTTCGCATTCCGTATGTCGAGATCGCGGGCAAGCACGTCCCCGTGCGCGAGAGCGTCGCGGCGCGTCATCCGTTCTGCAACCTGCTGCACTTCGAGAAGGACATGGCGGAGGAGCAGCCACGCATTCTTCTCGTGGCGCCGATGTCGGGCCATTTCTCGACGCTCTTGCGCGGCACGGTCGAGCGGCTTCTCGTCGATCACGACGTCTACATCACCGACTGGGTCAATGCGCGCGCCGTGCCGATGCTCCATGGCCGCTTCGATCTCGATGACTATATCGACCTCGTCATCCACTACATGCGGGTCCTGCGCGGCGATCTCAACGTCGTCGCCGTGTGCCAGCCTTCGGTGCCGGTGCTGGCGGCCGTGGCGCTGCTCGCGTCGGCGAACGATCCGGCCCAGCCGAAGACCATGACCCTGATGGGCGGGCCGATCGATCCGCGCGTCAATCCGACGATGCCGAATCGGCTCGCAACGTCGCGCTCGCTGTCCTGGTTCGAGCGCACCGTCATCGCGACGGTGCCGGCGCGCTATCCGGGCGCCTTCCGCCGCGTCTATCCGGGCTTCCTGCAGCTCGCCGGCTTCATGACCATGAATCTCGACCGCCACATCACGGCGCATGTCGATCTCTTCAACCACCTCGTCCGCGGCGACGGCGAGAGCGCCGAGGCGACGCGCACCTTCTACGACGAGTTCATGTCGGTCATGGACCTGCCGGCCGATTTCTACCTGCAGACCATCAAGCGCGTGTTCCAGGACGAAGCGCTGCCGAAGGGCACGTTCGAGAGCCGCGGCGTTCCGGTCGAGCCGCGCGCCGTCACGCGCACCGCGCTCCTCACCATCGAGGGCGAGAACGACGACATCTGCGGCGTCGGCCAGACCGCGGCCGCGCACGGGCTCATGAGCCAGCTGCACGCCGCCATGAAGGAGCGCTACGTGCAAGAGAAGGTCGGCCATTACGGCGTCTTCAATGGCCGGCGCTGGCGCACCGAGATCTACCCCAAGGTGCGCGACTTCATCCGCCTGCACGGCTGAGCCGTCGTCTCGCCCTTTCGGGCGAGACTCACGAAACTACTGCCGACTCGTGTCCGAGCCCGTCGCCCCTGGGCGCACGGGCTCGCGCGTTGCCGCGTGCGGGATTTCGAGTAATAATGCGGTCAACCGCTTAGCCTGGGAGCCCCCTGAAGATGGTCAGCATCACTGTCAACGGGACGCAGCATCAAATCGATGTCGAGCCCGACACGCCGCTCCTCTGGGTGCTGCGTGATATCGTTGGCCTCACCGGCACCAAGTTCGGTTGCGGCATCGCCCAATGCGGCGCCTGCACGGTGCACATCAACGGCGAGGCGATGCGCTCCTGTTCGGTGCCGATCGCGCTTCTCGACGGGACCCAGATCACCACGATCGAAGGGTTGTCCCCGGACGGCAAGCATCCGGTGCAGCAGGCCTGGCTTGCCGAGGACGTGCCGCAATGCGGCTATTGCCAGTCCGGCCAGATCATGGCGGCGGTGGCGTTCCTGAAGGACAATCCCAAGCCGACCGACGCCGAAATCGACGCCAACATCACCAACATTTGCCGCTGCGGCACTTACGAGCGGCTCCGACGTGCGATCCATCGCGCTGCCGAGATGATGAAGGCCTAGCGGGAGGAAGCCATGGACGGAAACACAATCGCATCCGCATCGGCGCTCTCGCGCCGCCACTTCATCGTCACCACCGCGACCGCAGCCGGCGGCGTTGCCATCGGCATCGGACTGCGCAAGGCCGGCGCCTTCACGGTGGCCGCCCAGCCGTGGGACGACAACGCCTACGACGTGCACGAGATCGACGCCTGGATCGCCATCGATCCCGATGACTCCGTGCTCATCCGCTATCAGCGCGCGGAAATGGGCCAGGGCAGCATGACGGCGCTGCCGATGATCGTGAACGAGGAGCTGCGCTGCGACTGGTCGAAGGTGCGGGTCGAATACGCCTCGCCCAATCGCAATGTGCGCGAGAACAAGATCTACGGCGACATGTTCTCGAACGGCAGCCGCTCGGTCAAAGGCTCGCAGGTCAGGCTGCAGCAAGTGGGCGCGAGCGCCCGCGAGCGCCTCATCGCCGCCGCGGCCGCGCAATGGAACGTGGCGCCCGCCGAATGCACGGCCGAGAACAGCGTCGTGACGCACACCTCGTCGGGCCGCATGCTGCGCTATGGCGAGCTGGCACCCGCCGCGGCCAAGATCAAGCTCGCGGCCGAGCCCGCGATCAAGACGCCGGACAAGTTCACTTTCATCGGCAAGCCGATGCCGCGCGTCGACGTCGTGCACAAGATCGACGGCTCGGCCAAGTTCGGGATCGACACGCGTCTTCCCGACATGGTCTATGCCGCGATCATCCAGTGCCCGGTGCCGGGCGGCAAGCTCAAGAGCGTCGACGATTCTCCGGTGAAGGGCCAGCCCGGCATCATCGCCGTGGTGCGGCTGCCGGAAGCGGTTGCCGTCGTCGCCACCGACACGTTCTGGCGCGCGAAGCAGGCGCTGGCGAAGCTCCAGCCCGAATGGGATGTGGGCGCCGCCGGCGCGACCGACAGCGCGCAGTTCTCGCGCGAGTATCATGCGCTCCTCGACGGGCAGGCGCAGATGGCGCGCAACAACGGCGACGTCGACAAGGCGTTGCCGGGCGCGGCCAAGACGTTCGAGGCGGTGTACGAGACGCCTTACCTCTCGCATTCGCCGATGGAGCCGATGAACGCGACCGTGCATTTGCAGCCCGACCGGCTCGACGTCTGGGTCGGCACGCAGGATGCGCTCGACGCGCTCAAGGCGGCCGCGGAGTTCGCGGAGATGAAGCCGGAGCAGGTCTACCTCCACAACTGCTTCGTCGGCGGCGGCTTCGGGCGCCGCGACTTCAACGACGAGGTGCGCCAGGCGATCGCCATCGCCAAGGAAGTGAACCGCCCGGTCAAGCTCACCTGGACGCGCGAGGAGGACACGCGGCACGACCGCTTCCGTCCGCACGCGGTCACGCGCTTCAAGGCGGGGACCGACGCCAACGGCAACCTCACGGCCTGGTCGATGCGCCAGGTGACAAGCTCGATCCTCAAGTCCGCCGGGATCACCTTCCCCGGGCTCAAGGGGCCGGAGCCGATGGCGGTCGCGGGGCTCATCAACAACGGCTACAACGTGCCCAACACGCGCATCGACGCGGTGCTCAAGAACACGCACATGCCCGTGCATTTCTGGCGCGCGCCTGGCGCCAACCAGAACACGTTCTCGCTCGAGAGCTTCCTCGACGAGATCGCGGTCGCGACCGGGCAGGATCCCTACCAGATGCGGCGCAAGCTGCTCGAAGGGAAGCCCGACTGGCTCAAGGTGCTCGACCTGGCGGCCGAGAAGGGCGACTGGGGCAAGCCGTTGCCGAAGGGCACCGGCCGCGGCATCGCGATCTGCGAGGACACCGGCAGCCTTTGTGCCCAGGTCGCGGAAGTCACCGTCTCGCCCAAGGGCCAAGTCAAGGTCAACCGTGTCACGGCCGCGATCGACACGCGCTACATGGTGAACCCGCTCACCATCGCCGAGCAGGTCGAGGGCGCCATCATCTTCGGGCTCTCGGCCGCGCTCTACGGCAAGATCACGGTCACAAACGGAATTCCCGACCAGGGGAATTTCGACACTTACCGCATGGTGCGGCTGGCCGAGGCGCCGAAGATCGACGTCTTTGTCATTCCGGGCGGCGGCAAGGAATGGGGCGGGGCCGGCGAGCCCGGCACGCCGCCGATCGGGGGCGCGGTGGCCAACGCGATCTTCGCCGCGACCGGCAAGCGCATCCGCAGCCTGCCCATCATGGACCACGATCTGTCGTCGGGTTCGGTCTGAGTCTCCGGGGGCCGTCGTGGCCCCCGCAGATTTATCCATCGTCTCGCAACAGAACGGCGGGCGCACGATCATGAACCATACGCGCACCTTCGCCGCCGCGGCGCTCGGATTGATCGCGGCGGCATCGGCTCACGCGCAGCAGGCCCCGGCCGCGCCGAGCAAGGGCGAGTATCTCGCCCGTGCCGGCGATTGCGTCGCGTGCCACTCCGTGCCTGGCGGCGCCGCTTTTGCCGGCGGGCTCAAGATGGGGACGCCGCTCGGCGCCATCTATTCGACCAACATCACGCCCGACAAGGAGACCGGCATCGGCGACTACACGCTCGCCGACTTCGACAGCGCCGTGCGCCGCGGCGTGGCGAAGGATGGACATCACCTTTATCCGGCGATGCCATATCCGTCCTACGCCAAGATCACCGACGCCGACGTCGCCGCCCTCTACGACTTCTTCATGAAGCAGGTGCCGGCGGTGAAGCAGGCGAACAAGCCGAGCGAAATTCCGTGGTACTTGGGCTTCCGTTGGCCGCTCGCGCTCTGGAACCTGGTGTTCACGTCGAGCGGCGCCTACGCCGACAAGCAAGGCCATGACGCGGCCTGGAACCGCGGTGCCTATCTCGTTCAGGGGCTCGGCCATTGCGGCGCCTGCCACACGCCGCGCGGCTGGGCCTTCCAGGAAACGGCGCTCGACGACGGCGGCTCCTCTTTCGTCCGCGGCGCCGAGCTCGACGCCTGGTTCGCGCCCGATCTGCGCGGCGACAATCTCACCGGGCTCGGCGCGTGGTCGCAGGCCGACCTCGCGGCCTTCCTCGAGAGCGGCCACAACGAGCACGCAACGGCGTTCGGCTCGATGCTCGACGTCATCAACAACAGCACGCCCTATCTCACCGCCGACGATGCCAACGCCATGGCGGCCTATCTGCATTCGCTGCCGGCGGCGGCGCAGCAGCCGGCCTATGCCTATAACGACGCGGC